>Ga0055584_100000610_pt1 | contig 33947 bp, 36 predicted proteins | sample OSDHelmetaG_FD_58716 | JGI IMG/M metagenome (GOLD analysis project Ga0055584, IMG submission 58716) | Pelagic marine sediment microbial communities from the LTER site Helgoland, North Sea, for post-phytoplankton bloom and carbon turnover... | ecosystem: Environmental > Aquatic > Marine >... | reverse complement strand
CCTCGTAAAACGTTTCTTGGACATAGATCCTCCCATGTGTGTCCGGTGGTTGAGGCGTCCGTGTAATCGATGCCCCATCCGAGCGGCAATTACATGCCATGGTGCCTCGTGCGACAACTCAAAAACGCTGAATTGATCGGTCTGGTGCAATCACGACGCGGAAACGTTTGATATTGTGTGATTCTTTTTCAAGGGGGCACTGATTTGCTGCAGTGCGCTATCATGGCGGGGCAAAAAAAGGGGGCGCCATGTTGCATCAAGCCAAACACGCCGTTCTACCGCAGACCGATCATGATGAACTCGCGCGACAAGAGTTCGCGTTTACTCTTAAGACCCACATTTCAACGGATGTTGGACCGGGCACCCGGGATGCAGCCCATGTTCGGGTCATTCCTAAATTCGCGCGTGATCGCGGCCGGCAACCGCAAACCCGCGTCGAATTACGCGACGCAATGGATGACGATCCTTACCATCAAATGTGGGGGTCGTTGACACGTCTTGCCCAGGAAGTGATGTGGGATAGCGTCGAGGAAAGCGTGGCTCGACAGCTGCCCGAACTGATTGGCGCAGCGAGGGCCCCCGGCAAGACCGGCGGCAGCCTGAAACTCAATCCATCTCTCGCGATGCCGCGCTACATGTCAGCGGTTGATATTCATGCAATGCCGGGCGGTTATGCCGCCGAAGTTACCGAAGATGATTTGCGGGCCGGCGCGATCTTTGATCGCGGGACGTTCATCAATGTGTGTGGAACCCAAGGACCCTTGCATGACGCGCGAGGACGGACGCTGTGTTCCTACTTGCGGCACAACTATCCGGCTTTTCGACCAAAGCGCATTCTCGACATGGGGTGCTCGATCGGTCAGGCCACCCTGGCCTATCCAAAGCATTTTCCCGATGCGCAGGTTCACGCCGTCGATGTCGCCGCGCCGCTATTGCGGTACGGGCATGCCCGGGCTGAGGCGCTTGGCCGCAGAATTCACTTTTCTCAGCAAAACGCTGAGACCACAGATTTCCCAGATGATCATTTCGATTTGGTGGTTTCGCATCTGCTTTTTCATGAGACGTCTTCTCCGGCGCTCGAGAAGATCATTCGTGAGTGTCATCGTGTCTTGCGGCCCGGCGAGAAGATGATCCATCTCGAACTGGGCCTGCCGTACAAAGACATGGATTTATACGAGCAGGTCATCCACGACTGGCAAACGCTGAACAACGCAGAGCCGTTTTGGGCCAAGATCAATTCCACCGATACGGCCGCTTTGGCGCGCAAGGTTGGATTTCGTGAGGCCACCAGTGGGTACCTCGAACGGAGTGAGCATCCCGAAGAGGATGAGACGACGCTCGGACCTAAACCTAATGATACTGACGCCCACCCGCAGGGTGCACGTGTGGGATGTGAAGTGTTCTACGTGATGCAAGGGACAAAATAGCGGCGCCCGCTGCATTGCCGATACCCGCCAATGAATAAGCCCCGGACGTGATCGTCCGGGGCTTATTAGTTTGAGGTCGTCAATCAGCCGACGTCGCGGCGCTTGGCGTGTCGCTATTTGCCGGCGTTCTCGGCGCCCGCTTTGAACATCGCGTGGATCATTTGCGGGTGCGGTTTGAGTGGCTTGGGGTAAGGCCGGCGGCTGTGGCTGATCCCCATCGCCAGCAATGTCTCCACAGTCTTGTAAGTCAGGGGCCCAGGATTGATGACCGGGACCGGCAGTTCGGCGTTGAGATACTCTGCCGCCTGATACATCGTCGTTGATCCCAGACAGATCACGTCGGCACCTTTGTCGATGGCGCGTTCGCAAGCCGCCTTCATTTTGGGAAGCGTTTTGTCTTCTTTCCCCGCCAGTAGATTCTTGTAGTCGGGCGGCGAATCGTAACTTTCGATTGCCGCACAGAACGACTCGAGGCCAAGCGCCTTGACGAATTTCTGGGTGCGAATCAGCGCTGGCTCCCATTGGGCCAACATGCCGAACTTCGACCCTAGGGTCATGGCGAAGGTCATCGATAGTTTTCCGGGCGAAACGACCGGGATGTCCAGTACCGAACGTAGGGCGTCGAGGCCCGAGTCGCTCATGGTGTCGATGCAAACTGCGTCATAGCCGTCGTCTTGGGCCGACATCCCCGCCTCGAAGATCGCGAGGTCCATCAGGACAAAGTCGTGCGGGCTCATGTACATCTCCGGACCCGCGGTGACTGGTCGGAAGTCGAACTCGATGTCCGGCCCGAGTTGGACGGTGCTGACTTGTTGGCGACGGTTGTTGACGCCCTCTTCATCCATTGCGAAGGGGACGAGGACAAGTGCCTTGGCCATATATGTTTCCTTCCTACTTGCGACGCGCTGGTTTCTTTTTGGCAATTTTCTTTTTCGCCGCTTTTTTCTTAGTGGATTTCTTTACGGGCTTTCGTTTTGCGGCGGGCTTTTTCTTTTTAGAACCTTCCGCACCAACGATCTTGGGGCCTTTCTTGGCCGCTGCGGCTGCGGCATCCAGCATGCCGTGAATGTAGTCGTCGCTCCGGCCAACCGGAGCTGGGTAGGATTTGCGGCTTTGCGAAAGCCGTAGGTTGATCATCATCAAGGCTGCGGCATATGAGGTCGGTCCTGGACTGATGACCGGGACCGGTAGTTTCTCCGCCAAGAAATCACGCGCTTGGTGCATTGACGTGGAGCCGAGGATGATGACGTCGGCGCCGTTTTCCTCGACCAGTTTCTTGCCGGCCCTGAGGAGTTTCGGGAACACCACGCGTTCCTCGCCGCCGAGCAAGCTGAACCGGTCCGGTGCCATGCCGATTGATTGATGGCCCGCGTATTTGTCCCAGACGCCCAACTCGTCCATGACCTTCTTGTAGAGGCCAAGCCAACGCTCCCACATCACCAACATGCCGAATTTGTTGCCGAGCATCATGGCAGTGAGAATGGTGGTACGGCCTGGGCCGATAACCGGAATATCAAGGACGGCACGGAGCGCGGCGACCCCTGAGTCACTCATCGTATCGATGCAGACCGCGTCAAAGCCGTCTTCCTGTGCCTGAAGGCCAGCCTCCAGCATGGTGAAATCGCCAACAACGTAGTCGTAGGGGCCGACGAAATTCGTGCCTGCCCATTTGACCGGCTTGTAGCTGAACTCGAGATCGGGTCCGAGGTCGATTTGTTTGCTTTGTGCTTCGCGCATGCCCAGGTGCTCGCCGCTCATTGGAAACGGCACCAACACCAGAACTCGTTTTTTCTTTCGCGCCATCGGTTCCTCCCAGTCCCTTATTGGCAATATCGTTGTTGACCGATTAGCCCTCGCAGGGAATCGTGTCAAACACGGCCATACAGTGCCAGGGGAGGAACACCATGGGCAGCGTCATTTCAGCAGACGGCAAGAACTTCGACATGACAGTTCCGGTATTGATTATCGGGGCGGGAGCGTGTGGGTGTAGCGCCGCTCTTGCAGCACACGAAAGAGGTGCCGAGGTCATGATCCTTGAGCGTGACGATAAACCGCGGGGCAATACGTCCCTGTCGGGTGGCCAAATTCCCGCGGGCGGTAGCAAAATGCAGGAAGCCGCTGGGATCAAAGATTCCGCGGAGATTCTCTACAAGGACATCCTGGCGAAGGCGAAGGACCAATGCGATCACGAACTCGCGCGGCACGTCGCAAACGAGTCGGCGAAGACTGTCGACTGGTTAGTCGATCGGTATAACTTACCGCTTTCCTGTATTTCTGATTTCACCTATCCGGGCCACACAGTCCCGCACATGCATGCCTCGCCGAGCCGTTTCGGCGCCGAGTTATTGACTGTCTTTCTCCAGGCCGTGGCAGATGAGGGCATCGATATTGCGACCTCTGCACATGTCACCGACCTATTTGCCGATGGCGATGGTCGGGTACGGGGTGTTCGGATCACCCGGCCTGATGGCAAACATGAAGACGTGGGCTGTGACGCATTGGTCCTCGCGTGCAATGGCTATGGTGGTAACAAGGAGCTTCTTCAGAAGTACATTCCGGAGATCGTCGACGCGCACTATCACGGGCACGATGGCAACCAAGGTGATGCCGTGTTGTGGGGCGAACAGCTGGAGGCCTCGATCAAGGATATGGGCGCGTTTCAGGGCCACGGTGCGGTGATTACGCCGCACAACATTCACCTGGGTTGGCCTTCGATCACCGAAGGTGGATTCCAAGTTAACAAAGAGGGGGTACGGTTCTCGGATGAGAACCACGGCTATTCAGAACAAGCCCTAAATGTCGTAAGGCAGCCTGGGCATGTGGCGTGGACGATATGGGACCAACGTTGCCAGGATATGGCTATCCAGATGCACAGCCATCAAGAGGCGATGAAGGCAGACGCGATCAAGAAGTGCGACACGGTTGCCGAACTTGCGAAGTTTGTGGGCTGCGACGAGGCGGCATTACAGCGCACGCTCGACGAGAATGCTGAGATGTGCGCAGGAAAGCGCGAGGATTCGTTCGGTCGCGATTTCACCAAGATGCCGCCCCTAAAAGCGCCTTTCTATATCGCGAAGATTCAGGGTGCGTTGTTTCACACCCAGGGTGGCCTAGAGGTGAACACAGAGGCACGGGTCCTGAAAAAGGACGGCACGGCGTTCCCAAACCTATTCGCCGGCGGCGGCGCTGCGCGCGGCTTTTCGGGCCCTGCGGATTGGGGCTACCTGTCTGGTTCCGGACTCATGTCAGCGACCAATCTAGGCCGTCTGGCGGGCGAGGCCGCTGCGCGCCAGGTCGTCGACGCAAACAACTGATCCAAACGGTCGTTCTTCGCGTATACCATTGCCGTGTGCCCGAACGGGCGCACGCGTTCGGGCAGCAGTTGCTGAGCCGAGGAAGAACGAGTGGGTCCCGTTGAGTACATCCTTCTATGAGAATATCGCGCCCGTTGGAGACTTCGGGAGGGTGGTCGACCAGAGCGCCTATCTCGCCCTGCCAGATGATTGGTGGGTTGGCGTCACCGACGTTGTGGCATCGACCACTGCGATCGCCGCCGGCCGTTACAAAGCCGTCAACCTAGCGGGCGCCGCCGCGATTAGCGCGGTCCTCAACGCGTTGGATCAATCGCAGTTTCCCTTTGCGTTTTGCGGCGATGGCGCACAATTCGCCGTCCCCGCTGCTAACGCGGATGCTGCCCGTGATGCCTTGCGGCAAACAGCCGCGTGGGTGCGCGACAATCTCAAACTGGATTTGCGGGTAGCCCTCGTACCGATTGCGACCGTTCGGGACGCAGGCGTGGATATCAGGGTCGCGCGTTATAGCGCATCGGACGCTGTGGCTTACGCAATGTTCACCGGCGGCGGCATGAAATGGGTCGACGAGGAACTAAAGGCGGGCCGCCTCGCGCTTGATGCAGCGGACCCCGGCGAACAGCCCGACCTCAAGGGCTTGTCGTGCCAATGGGGGGCGGTGCGGTCGCGCAACGGCGACATTCTCTCCATCATTGTGCGCCCGGAAGGAGTTTCGCCCAGCGCGGCCTACACCGATGCCGTAGCGCGGTTGCTCGACGTGCTTGCCAAGGAGGACCGAATTAGCCCGATGCCGCTCCAGGGTCCCCCTTTGGGCTGGCCGAAAGGGAGCGTCGCGTTGATGGGGCACCTTGTCCGCAGTTCCGCGCCAGAGTTGCTGCGTCGAATGCGCGTGATCGTTCAGACATCGTTCTTGTGGGTGCTATTTCGGTTTCGCATTCGACTCGGTGGATTTGATCCAACCCATTACCGCCGTATGGTCTCGGCGAATACGGATTTTCAGAAATACGATGACGGGCTGTGTCTCACGGTGGATTGCAGTTCGGCCGTTGCGGAGGAGGTCGAAACCTTGCTCACCGCCGCAGAGGCTGGCGGCGATCTGACGTTCGGCCTTCATCGACAAAAGGAGGCGATGCTGACCTGCGTCGTTCCGTCGGTCGAAACGGATTCGCACCTGCACTTTCTTGATGGTGGCGGCGGCGGGTACGCTGCAGCGGCTGCCAAGCTCCGACGACCGAGGTCTTAGACCGGTCGCTCCCCTTCCACGGTTGTACGGTGCATGTGCCGGATGTGCTGCGCATCGAACGGTGTCGCATGGTGGAGAATGCTGCGATTGTCCCACATCACGAGGTCGCCTATCTGCCATTGATGGCGATAAACGAATTCCTCTTTCGCCCAATGCTGGCGCAGGAATGCCAAGATATCATCTGATTCTGCTGCGCTGACGCCGAGAATTTTGTCGACAAACACGCCCGCATAAAGCGCTTTGCGCCCTGTCTTCGGATGCGTCCGAATGAGCGGATGATCAACACCTTTAACCAGAGCCAATTGGGCGTCGGTGAACTTGGGGGCCGTGGTTTTGTTGAGGCCGTGGCGGGCTTTGAGCCCGTCGAGCCGTGTCTTCCAATCCTCGGTCAGCGCGTCATAGGCGGCGAATTGGCTTGCGAAAAGCGTATCGCCACCCTCGGGCGGAATCTCCACGGCAAAGAGAAAGGATCCCATGCTGGGGGCTTCGGTGAACGACACGTCGGTATGCCAATAACGACCGGCTTCAACCAAGCCGATTGGGTTGCCCTCGACATCCGTCTTGTTCGATAGCAGCAAGATCTCGGGATGATTGGCTAGTTGGTATTGGTGGAGAATGTGGACCTCGAGCGGGCCAAAGCGACGCGAGAAGGCGATATGAGCCTCCGGTAACAGGTCCTGGCTGCGAAACACCAGAACCGAATTTTCATAGAATGCGTTTTCGATGGTCGCGAAGGTGGCGGCTTCAAGCGGGCGCGTGAGGTCGATGTTGCCGATTTCAGCGCCAACATGGTCGTGCAACTTGGTGATTGTCATGGACATCGCGCTATCATCGGTAGGCGGGCATGCCCGCGCAAGTTGGTTGGTACATGAAAAGGGGCGGGCATGGATCTGGGTTTGAAGAACAAGGTGGCGATTGTGACCGGCGCCTCGAAAGGCATCGGCGCGGCCTGCGCCGAAATCCTGGCGGCCGAAGGTGCCAAAGTCGTTCTCGTGGCGCGAACGCCGCGCTATCTCAATGCGCTGGCAAAACGACTGTCCAAGCGATATCGCACGGAAGTGGCTTTCGTGTCGGCGGACATGGGTGCCCGAGAAAGCGCCGATCATGTCGTGAAACAAACCCTCAAGACCTTTGGCCGCATCGACATCCTGATCAACTCTGCGGGCTCGTCGCAGGGTGGTTTGTTCTGGGAAGTCACCGACGATACATGGGATAGCGCTGTGCAGCTCAAGTTCTTGGGTGCGGTGCGCATGGTGCGTGCCGTGCTGCCGACAATGCGCCGCCAGAAATACGGTCGTATCGTCAATGTCGCCGGCAACACCGGGCGTCAGCCGCACCCACGGCTGTTGCCGGGCTCAACGACCAACGCCGCGCTTCTCTCATTCACCAAAGGGCTGTCGGAAGAAATCATGAAGGATGGGGTGTTTATCAACGCGCTGCAGCCAGGCCCGACACAAACAGAACACTGGGGCACCCTGATGGCCAACCTGTCGCGCGGGACGGGGCTCTCACCCAAGGCGTTCGAGAAGGAATTCATGAAGGAAATTCCGATGCGCCGCGTCGCCGCGGCGATCGAAATGGCGCGCCCGGTGATCTTCATGGCGAGTGACCTGGCGAGCTACATGACGGGCCGGTCGATTGTCGTTGATGGTGGGTGGACGAAGGATTTGGCTTAGATCACGGTATCAAGAACTGGGCTCGCCAATCCATAGGGGAGTCGAGGGGAGGAGGAGCAGGTGTCAGAACAAGACTCAGTGAACGGGCAGCGTGAGCGCACTCTGCTGCGCAATGGCAAACTTTCGATCAGAAAAGTGTTGATGCGAGCGGCTATGTCTCTGGCTCGCAATATCGTTCCAATTCTCCTTGCGATGGTAGGCCCAGTGGTCGTGTTGACCCTCATTTCGGAGATTTTTCGGGGCGAATTCAGCGTTGCGAGTATCGCTGTCAGCTACATTGCCATGGTGCTGCTTTGGGTGGGCTTCGCCTCTGTCTTGCACGCGCGGTTCCTTGATCGCCAGCATAGTCCCCCACCTTGGCGGGTGCTTATCTGGTCACGGGCGCAACTGGATTTCCTCTTCGGGATATTGAAGATCACCGGCGTTCTCATTTTGATGGGTGTCGTGGTCGGCATTTTGTCGTTCGTTGCAGGTCCTCTCGCGCAACTTGTGGGGTTGGTCGTTGCAAGCTTCGTTTGGTCTCGCCTAGCGATGGTGTTTCCAAGTGCCTCAGTGGGCAAGCCCCTCGCCTTGGAAGACAGCTGGGGGCTCACGTCGCATGCTCGGGGCCGCGTTTTTGTTTTGCTTGGTTCTCTCTACATCGTTAGCCAGTTCTATGTGTCGCTGACCTTAAGCTTGCCGCTTCTCTATGGCAGTGGTTGGCACATCCATGCTACTTCTGCGGCGCTTCTCTTTGGCGGTGCCGCCGTTGTCGTATCGATCCTGTCCGCTGCGTACCAAGGACTTGTGGAGATGCGACCGCCGGACGTTAGAGAAACCTATCTGCCGCAGCATGGATCGGGTCTCGCCGATGCGTTTTGAGATCGTGCCCAGGCTCGGGACCACGTCAGCGCGATGAGTGTTAGCGCCCCATCACTAAACCACCTCAACGTTAACGGTGTCAGCGAGACACGCTCGCGATTGCGCATGAGAGTGCGCGACTTGGAACAAATCATCGATGAGCCGGAAGCGCGGGGTGGCACCAATCAGGGGATGGCACCCACGGAGGCGGCGCTCGCGGGGCTCCTTGGCTGTATCAATGTGGTGACGCGGCGTTTTGCTGAAAAGAAGGGGTTTGGCGTGTTGCGCCTTGAGGTGGATGCCACAGCCCATTTCGATCCGCGTGGCCCAAGGTTGATCGCACCAGTAACGGTGCCATTTCCATTGATTGAGATGGTCGTTGTGCTGGAAACAACGGCCGAACCGGCGGACTCTGAGGCCCTGAAGGTCGATGTGCCCGCCTATTGTCCGATCTGGCAGCTCTTTGCACGGGCCGGCACACGTTTCGAGGTGGATTGGCAGATAACGACTGCGTCGTAGGCGCGGGAAGCGTGTCGCTCTATTCGTCGGGCTTTTCGACCCCGAGTTCTTTCATGAGTTCTGCTTCGGTGACCCGCGGCTGACTGTCGGCAAAGCTGTAGCGGTTGGGCTGAGCGTCGGTATAGATGTGGCGTTGCAATGAGAAAGCGTCCGCATCGTCCAGGGCATCGACCGCGATCGCCGTGAACAGGTCAGGTTGGTTTGCCAGCCGGTAGAACAGCGATGTGCCGCACTGCTTGCAGAATCCGCGTTCGGCCCATTCCGATCCGCGGTACCAAACCAAGGTCTCAGCACCTTGCGTGATCGTGACGGGGCCATCGCTGCGCACCGACATGTAGGGCCCGGCACTCCAGCGACGACACATGCCGCAATGGCAGACCGAAAAGGTATCGTTCGGTACGGTTGCGGAGAACTGCACCGTGCCGCAAAGGCACCGTCCGGTATGTGTTTGCCCGGTCATGACGGACCCCTTGATCCCTACGCTTTCGGGTAACTATCGATGTCTTCTTTGCTCAGGCGAAGTTTGATGGATGGGCGATCGAGAATACCGTTGTACCACTCGGCCAAGACCGGAAATTCTTTCTCCCAATCCCAATCGGCGTCGCCGGGCTCCAATTTGCAGTCGGTGATCGGGTTGCGCAGGCTGAGGTAAGACAGCGAGCCAGCCGATGTGACGTGCGCGATATGGAAGCGCGAAGGATCTTTGAGCCAGGCTTTGGCGTCTTCATTGAGTAGCTTGAGGGCAAGCATGACCTTGCGGCGTTCGCGCAACATGTAGTCGGTGTTCCAAACGGCTTTGTCGCGCCAGCTCTCAACACGGATCAAGGTCGTCGCGTCGAACACACCGTCGCTCGTGACCATTTGCCGGCGAACCTCCCACTGCGTGTCGTCTTTTGGAAAAAGCGGCGCCGTCTTGTTGAACGAATCGAGGTATTCGCAGATCACCAGACCACCGAAGAGCGGCTTGCCATCGTCCATGACGAAAGACGGCACTTTGCCGAGTGGATTGTAGCGCCAGATTTCGGTGTCCTCGTCGAATGGGACTTGGCGTTCCATATGCAGCTTGTCGAGTACCCCGGCCTCATGGGCGGTGACGAGTACTTTGTGGACGTATTCCGGGTTTGGGGTAAAGACGAGCTTCATGGTCGGTTCTCCTTATGTCGTCGGTCTGATTGGCGTCGTCGCGGAATGTTGCGGCGTTATAGATTGCTGAGGTCAGGGGTACCTGCTTCGGGCACCAAGATGCGGACGTCTTGGGCAACGATGAACTCGCGGGCCTTCTTTACATAGGCCTGGAAATCTGGGTCGGCGGCGCATTCGGCGCGGCGGCGCTGGCGTTCGTCCAAACTGTCATAGCCCCACATGTGGATGATCTGGTTGGGGTTGCCGACCTCTTGGCGGAACATGCCGATGAAATTGCCAAGGATACGCTTTTGGACATCGCGGCCTTCTTCGTCGAATAACTTGAGGAATAGCGGCACGGTGCCGGTCTTTAGCGTGTAGGCGCGGTAGTCGATGAACATAGGTGTCCTCCCCGGATCGATTTCTCTTGTCGGCGAAGAACAATCTAAGCCGGTGGGCGCGTGGGCGCGAGGGTCTTGCGCCGAGCGCTCGACGGGCGGTGGAGCCAAAAGCGCCGGTACGAATCGCACTGAAGTGGTCGCTTTCTGCTAGGCTGGGGCAGAATTCGCAGAAAAGAACGAGGGAGGTTTCGTCATGGCAAAAGAAATTCTGGTGGCTTACGGCGTCGACGTGGATGCGGTTGCAGGTTGGCTCGGTTCATATGGCGGCGAGGACTCACCGCTCGATATTTCGCGCGGGATGTTCTCCGGCGAGGTCGGCAGCCCAAGACTGCTGGATCTATTTGACCGCTGGGGCATTAAGACGACCTGGTTCATTCCTGGGCACTCGATCGAAACCTTTCCCAAAGAAATGAAAGAAGTTCACAAACGGGGTCATGAGATCGGGGTCCATGGCTATAGCCATGAGAACCCCATAGCGATGACCCGCGAGCAAGAAACCGTCGTTCTCGACAAATGTATCGACCTCATCAAAAAGCTGACCGGCAAAAAGCCGCGTGGCTACGTGGCGCCCTGGTGGGAATTTTCCAACGTCACGAACGAACTGCTGCTCGAGCGCGGCATTCTTTACGATCACTCGCTGATGCATCACGACTTCTTGCCCCACTACGTGCGGGTCGGCGATTCGTGGACACCGATCGATTATTCCAAGCACCCTGACGATTGGATGAAGCCGCTGAAGCGCGGCAAGGAAACCGATCTTGTTGAGATTCCGGCGAGTTGGTACACCGATGACCTGCCGCCAATGATGTTCATCAAGAAGGCGCCGAACAGCCATGGCTTTGTCAATCCGCGCGACATCGAGGAAATGTGGCGCGATCAGTTCGACTGGGTTTATCGCGAGTACGACTACGCTGTCTTCACGATGACCATTCACCCCGACGTGTCGGGTCGTCCGCAAGTTCTGATGATGCACGAGCGATTGCATGAGCACATTTCGCGGCACCCGGGTGTGCGGTTTGTGACGTTTGAGGAAATTGCGAAGGATTTCTTGAAGCGTAGTCCGCGCAAGAGAGGCGCCAAGAAAAAGTAGGGCGGTCCGACGGTTTGGGCGTAGACCGACACCCGCCGCGGCTCCCGGTTCTTGCCACGACTGGCGAGGCGCTGCGGAGATTCGTTCGCCTCTTCCCGGTCCTTGCGATGGCGGCGGTGTTGCCTGGCACCGTCCTCTTTGGGTTCGGCCTGTGGCAGGCCGATGTCTATGTCGACGCGTACATGCGGATCAACATGCCTGCGGCCTGGTACCTGGCGTTCTTCGGGGTGACCCGGCCGGTGCTGGAGGTCATGTTGATCGTCGGTCTCGGTGCTTTCGCGTGCGCCCGGCTATTAAGAGACGACGTCCGTGCCCATCCGTTATCAGCTTTCCGTTGGCGTCCAGAGATGCTCTCGTTTTTCTGGGCCTATCTCCGGACATGGGTTCTCAAGTTAATGGCTGCGGTGCTCCTCATCTTCGCACCCCTTGTCGGTGTCGAATTGGGTGCTGGGCCAATCGTAATTTGGGCGTTGTTCGGGTTCATCCTCATCTTGTTTTTGTATTTGTTGCCGCGGGTCGCGCTGGCCATGCCAGCTGCCGCTGCCGGCGTACCATTCTCGGTGCGCGAGACTTGGTCGTTCGTCCGAAACAACACCTGGCGTGCTGCCACCGTCCTGACGACGGTCTTGCTAGTCACTTGGCTACCATACATTGTTTTGGTTTACGTGGTCTGGGTCGTAGCGTTCACCTCGTGGTCGCCCGGTGTCGGCGGCGGCTATGATCTGTTCAGGTCACTGCCAATGGCCATCGGTCTGCGGTCCTCCGCTGCGAATTTTCCGGCCTTCTTTGTGTTTAATGAGGTGTGGCGTGGTATGGCCTCCGTGATCTTGGACGTTTTTAGACGAGAGCTCCTGTTCTTTCTGGTTGAGCGTATTTTGGCTCTGGTTGTTATCATTGCCATCATCGCGTCCACGCTCTCAGCGACCTATCGTCGTCTCCAGCCGGATGAGAAGATGCTCGACGCCTTCTAGGAGATAAGTATGTGCGGACTTTGCGGTGTCCTCGGCGCTGGAGAGCATTGGACGGACTCGGACGATACGTTGAAGAAGCGCGCCGGCGCTGAAACCCGCCGGCGGGAACGGGCGTATCAGATCACACTCACAAATCGAATCTTGGCGCAGTACGGCCTTAAGCTAGCGGATTGGGAGGGGTCGTCGTTCGTGTTGTCGAACCGGACCGGTGCCAGCGAAGTGATCGATCATTTTGCCGCCTTGTGGTCAACGGCTGAAAAGATGATCAAGCGGCCTTGTGATCCGTTGGATCCCACTGTCATCGATGCGTTGGGGGCGTAATGTCACGCTATGCGGGGTATTTGCCGGTCAATGTGATCACCGGTTTTCTCGGGTCTGGCAAGACCACGCTGCTCAAACGACTACTTGAGTCGCCGGATATGGCCGACACGGCCGTCCTGATTAACGAGTTTGGCGAAATCGGATTGGATCATCACCTGCTGGAACAGGTCGATGAGAACATTGTCATGCTCCAGTCGGGCTGCCTGTGCTGCACGATCCGCGATGATTTGGCGACCTCAATGCGCGACTTGTGGGATCGCCGTGCGGCCGGTGAGTTCGGGTTTAGGCGCCTGGTCGTCGAAACCACCGGGTTAGCTGACCCGGCACCGATTATTTATACGCTGATGGCCGATCCCGTGATCCGGTATCATTTTCGATTGGGCAATATCATCACGACGATCGATGCTGTGAACGGGTTAAGCCAGTTGGCACGCCAGCCGGAGTCGCTCAAACAAGCCGCCGTCGCCGATCGTATCGTCCTGACCAAGACGGATATTTCTGATGAAGACGAGGACGGTTTGCGCAAACGCTTGCGCTCTGTGAACCCTGCCGCTCCGGTTTTCTTGGCGCAGGAAAAGCTAACCGCGGCCAAGCTGTTGACCAACGATCTGTACGACCCCAAAGCGAAATCCAAAGAGGTTGCCCATTGGATCGATGCCGAGGCATTTCAAGACACGCATCACCATCACGACCGCAATCGGCACGACGAGAGTATTCATGCTTTTTGCCTGACATTCGATCAGCCGATCGATTGGACGGCTTTTGGAATATGGCTCAGCATGTTGCTTCAGGCGCACGGAGAGGATGTGTTGCGCGTCAAAGGCTTGCTCGACGTGCGTGGAATGGCCGGCCCGGTTGCCGTGCACGGCGTCCAACACGTGGTGCATCCGCCGGTTCACCTCAAACGATGGCCAGACGATGATCGGCGTTCCCGGATTGTTTTCATTGTGCGGGATTTGGAACAGCGCGCCATCGAAGATTCGTTGGCTGCTTTCAACGCGCTAGCTGAGGGCCACTCGGCTGCAGCATGAGATTCACGTGCGCGGCGCTTCCAATGCTATAACCGCGCGCCATGGATCTGAGTAAACTAACCGCCGCCCAATTGGGCCGCGCGATGCGCGACAAAAAGACCGATCCGGTCGAAGTCGTCGAGCATTTCATTGGCCGGATTGCCGACCACCCTGATCAATCCGTGTTCATCACAGTGACTGCCGAGCGAGCGCGTGAGGAAGCGCGCGCGAGCGCTGCCCGATATGAAAAAGATCACCCGCTGGGGCCACTCGACGGCGTGCCGGTGGCGTGGAAGGACTTGGTCGATGTCAGAGGCGCGACCACAACCTGTGCGTCGGATCTGTTTCGCGATCGCGACCCCGCTGACGACGACGCACCTGTCGTCAAAAACTGTGCCGCCGCCGGGATGGTGGTACTTGGCAAGGTGAACCTCACAGAATTTGCCTTTTCGGGTCTTGGCCTCAACCCGCATTACGGAACGCCCGTCAATCCGCACAGCGGGGCCGTGCCTCGGGCGCCGGGCGGCTCATCATCAGGTTCGGCAGTTTCTGTGGCGGCCGGTCTTGCGCCGATTGCGATCGGGACAGACACCGGCGGATCGGTCCGCATACCGGCGGCTTTTAATGGTCTGGTTGGCTATAAATCCTCGCAGGGACACATCAGCAAAGAACGCGTCCAGCCACTATCGTTGACGCTGGACACCATTGGCCCGCTCGGCAAGTCGGTTGAGGATTGCGTCTTGATGGAGCGTGCGTTGCGACAGCAGCTTGTTGTAGTGCCGCGTGCTGCTGGTTTGGCGGATCTGACCTTGGTGGTTCCCGAGAACCTTGTTTTTGAAGAGGCGCAAGACGCCGTTATCGCAAACTTCGAAGCGGCGTTGTCGGCGCTGTCAGCGGCAGGTGTCACCGTCGCACGACGCCGGTTTGATGTATTCGACGCGATGCTCGAGTCGTCTGTGGCGCACGGCACTCTGGCAACGGCAGAAGCGTTCTATGCGTTGGGGGCCTGTGTCGACGGCCCGGACGGATCTCGGATGGACCGCCGGGTTGTTTCGCGCATTGAGCGGGGCCGGGATCAATCTGCCGCCGACTACATTGCGATTCTCGAAACGCGTCGCACGCTTAACCAACAACTCGGTGCCGAGATGGAAGGCCCGACATTTCTCGTGATGCCGACTGTGGCCATAACCGCGCCCGAGATTGCACCGCTCGAGGCCGACGATGATGTCTTTCACAGCACCAATATGACGGCACTGCGCAATACAATGGTGGGCAACTACTTCGATCTGCCCGGTTTCACGATCCCGTCGGGGATGGATGCGGACGGATTGCCGACCGGCATTTTGTTCAACGGATTCACAGGCCAGGACGAATTGCTGATGTGCTACATGCAGAGCATCCAAAGGGCGCTCGACAATCAGTAGGTCTCGGCGGCGTGTTGGGGGAGACATGGATTTAGCCAAAGCAACAGCGGCAGACATCGGGCGCGGGCTTCAGGCCGGTGCCCTCGACGCCGTCGAGGTAACCGAATTCTTCCTTGAGCGAATTGCGGCTTATCCGGACCCCGCCGTCTTCACGACCGTCACGGCGGCGCGCGCCCGCGATGAAGCCAAAGCCGCCGCCGCGAGGCTGACGCAGGGCAACAGTCGCGGACCATTGGACGGCGTACCGATCGCCTGGAAAGACCTTTTCGACATGACGGGAACGGTCACGACCAGTGGCTCGGCATTGCGTCGACACAGTCCGGCCGCCACTGAAGATGCGGCAGCGGTGGCGCATGGTGTGGCGGCGGGCATGGTGGCCGTGGGGAAAGTCAATCTGCCGGAATTCGCGTTTTCGGGCTTGGGCCTGAATCCGCACTACGGCACCCCGATCAATCCGCATGATGCGGATACGCCGCGCGCTCCCGGTGGATCCTCAAGCGGATCCGGTGTTTGCGTGGCCGCAGGATTGGCACCGGTCAGCATTGGTACCGATACCGGGGGGTCGGTTCGCGTTCCCGCCTGTTTCAATGGACTGGTCGGCTACAAATCTTCCGAAGGTCATATCGGCAAGGGTGGACTCGCCGCGCTATCGCCGACGCTCGATACCATTGGACCGCTTGCTCGGTCCGTCGAAGACTGCGTCTTGCTCGAGCGCGTGATGCGCGGTCGTAAGCCCACCTTATTGGAACCGGCGTCCCTAGAAGACCTCACCCTTATCGTGCCCGACAATGTCGTGTTTGAAGGTGCTGAGGCGGCGATCTCTGCGAACTTCGACGAGTCCCTTGAGCGTCTTGCCAGGGCCGGGACGCGCATTCGGCGCGAATCAGTCCCTCTGCTTGATGACGCGCTTTCGATGACGGCGGACCACGGATTGTTGGCCGGCGCCGAGGCATGGCACGTGTTGCGCGATGTTCTCGAAGGGCCGGACTACAAGAAGATGGATATCAGAATCTGGCATGATCTGACGTTGGCAAGGACGGCGACAGGGGACGATGTTCTCAGCCTTCTGGATGGGTATGAACGGATGCGTGCGCAGCTCGCCGCCCTATTGGATACCAACGCACTCCTGGCGATGCCGACCACGAAGAACACGGCACCACCGATTGCCGACCTAGAAGCGGATTGGGAAGAATACACCACGCAGAACTGGCTCGCCTTGGGGAACACCAACTTGGGCAATATCCTTGGCGTCGCTGCGGTAACACTACCCAATGGGACCAACGCCAATAACATGCCGACCGGCTTCATGGTTTGCGCCCCGGGCGGACACGATGAGCGGCTGTTGGCACAAAGTCTCGCGATCGAATCCGTGCTCCGGAGCTAAGGGGGAACGATGTCTGACAAACTGGTGACCCCACGTATCGTTGGGGGTCTCTATGAAGCCTTTCATGCGGTGCCCGAGCCGGTAGAGGCAATTCGCCATTGGCAGTCGTTTGGCTACCGGGTCGGTGAGGAAGGGCGCCTTGAAGCTGCCGATGCGAAAAAGCTCTATGGCGTCGACCTAGGATTACGGTCCATTCGTCTTCGCCATCAGCATGCGGATCACGGGTTGGTTCGTTTGATGCTCTGGGACGGTACGGTCGGCGATGGACTGGGTGCGCGGCCGATCCGCGGTCTTGGGACAAGGTGGACAGGACAAAAGACGCTCAATATGGCGCGCTTGTTCGACCATGCCGCAGCCGCCCAGCGCCTCGGTCAGGAAATGTGGATCGTGCCGCCCTTCTTTGTGGGTTTCACACCGCCAGAAAAACAGGTGCCGTTTGCGGAAGCGTTGCCCGGCGTGCGGGAAATGGTGGCGTTGCGCGCGCACACGCGGCAGGTCTTTATTGAATTCGTCGGCTGGGGATTGCCTCAGTACGGGGCGATCAATCCGGACTGTCTATTTCAGACTAGTCAGTTCACCCATCAGTGTTTGATCGTGCAGGACGACAGCAAAAAAAGCCTCGCGTTCTATGACGACGTGCTGGGCATGGTACGGCTCAACGAATCGACAACGCCCTTTACGCCAGGATCAGGCCCCAGTCAGATTTTCGGGTTGGCGGACGGAGAAACTTTTCATGTCGCAGACTTCGACGATCCACGATCGACCAATGCACCGGCGGAGCGTCGCTCGGGACGGCTCAAGATTATTCGACTCGAAGAAGGCCGCCCGGCCGAAGACTGGCGTGACCTCTCGCGCCCGGGACACTTGGGGTACACCGGTAACTCGCTTCGCGTGGCCGATTTCGATGCCATGCGCGAAAAGGTTCAGGGCAGCGGTGCCACGGCTGTGACGGATGCGGTGCCCGATGAATTTGGCCGTCGTGCTTTTTCATTCAATGCACCCGACGGCAATTTCTGGACTGCCGTCGAGGCGTGACCCGCGCGGAGCAGGAACGTCTCCTGATAGAGGCCGTCCTGGCCAATCCTACGAATGCCGTCTTGCTAGCCTCGCTTAACGACGCGACCTTGCCGAACTGGTATCTGACGGCAGGTTGTGTCTGCCAAACAATGTGGAACCGATTGACCGGGCGCGATCCCGCCTACGGCATTTGCGATTACGACGTCTTCTACTTTGAGTCGACTGACTTGTCGTATGAGGCGGAAGATGCGGCGATCCGCGGCGCGCTCGACGGCATTGAAACTGGAGCGGACGTTCAGATTCGCAATCAGGCGCGGGTGCATCTTTGGTATCAAGACCACTTCGGCGTGCCGTGCGCGCAATTCATGTCGGTCGAAGCGGGTATCGGCCAGTTTCTGACCCTGTCGACCGCCGCGAGTGTCCGCAGAAACAGCAACGGTGCTTTTGAGGTCTACGCGCCCGATGGGCTCGATGACGTGTTCTCGCTAACCGTTCGTCCTCGTTTTGTGCCCGGTCGCCAGCATCTCTATGAGGCGAAAGCAGCTGCGTGGCGGGCGCGATGGCCGGAGTTAACGATCTTGCCGTGGTCTTTGGCGGTGGCGGAAAATGAAAGCAAAATGCAGGCGGGGCAGCGGTCATTGGCGCGGTAGAATGGCGGTGGAGGTAATCGATGGCCTATGACGAAAAACTAGCCGAACGGGTGCGGAATGCCCTGGGACATCGTGATGATGTTTTTGAACGCAAGATGTTTGGCGGACTGGCGTTCATGCTGCATGGCAATATGGCCTGCGGCGTGATGAAAAATGAACTGATGTTGCGGCTCGGCCCGGAAGCAGCGGCGAAATCGCTAAAACTGAAGCATGCCCGTGCCATGGACTTCACGGGACGGCCAATGACCGGGATGCTTTACGTTGGCGCCGACGGCATCAAGACGGCAAAACAGCTGAGAACTTGGCTCGAGAAGTCAGAGACTTTCGCTGATACGTTGCCGGCGAAGTAACACACTTGGTGCGTCTTTCGCCGATACACCTGCCTAGGCATTGCGTAGGCTGGGGCGACGGGAAAGTCGACTTCACTCGTCATAGCTGACTATCGGAGAGGCGTATGGAACGCGACGAAATTCGAGTGCCAATCGATGAGATCTACGTTCCGGTAGCCCGGCGCCAAACCCTTGATGCCGAGAAAGTTGACGAACTTGCGGCAGATATTCTCGAAGAAGGACAAAAGAAGGCGATCTACGTGCGCCACGACGGAAAGCGCTACATTCTTGTGGAAGGTTTGCACCGACTAGAGGCGTGCAAAGCGCTTGGCGAGACCAAGATCGTTGGCCTGCTTGTGCAAGCGCGACGCAAATAGGCGCCGAACCTTTGCGTTCAGTGTGGACCGGTCAAACGCGGGATTCTTCGCTGCCGTGCAGCCCTGGGCCGGGATCAAGGCCGAGCGCCCAACGACCCCATGGCGGCATGTTCACATCGAACGCGACACCGATTTGTGTCGCCATCCCTTGGACATCGCGATAGTGCCGTTGCACCGGGTTGTTGTCGGTGAGGCCGGAGGCCCCCATCATCTGCACGAGTCTTTGCGTCGCGCGGACGCACATTTTGGCGATTAGTCCACGGTTGCGGACAATTGCCGTGCGTTCTTCATTGGTCAGGCGATGGCCGGATTTGGCGGCCTCGTGAAGAAAGACGAAGTCTTTTTGCGCCACAACGTCGGCGGCGTGGATTTCAGCTGCGGACTCTGAAAGCCGCATTTGTACGGCAGAGCTATCGGCGACTTTATTGCCGAAGATCGCGCCTTTCTTGCTTTGGGTCATTTCGATGTAGTGGGCGAGGGCGCCTTCGGCAGTGCCGATCATGGGGCCAAGGGGGCTTGACCCCTGCACCGGCGCGAATTCCATGGTGTAGATGTAGCTGTCATGAACGCCGGCACCCGGCGGGTTTTCCTCGTTGAAGGCGATCGACGGCATGATCCGATGGTCAGGGACGAATGTGCCCGGCACATGGATGTCTTTTGTACCGGTTCCCCGCATCCCAGCAACAAACCACGTGTCTTCGATTTCGTAATCCGACCGCGGCAACAGCACTTGGTGGCCGACTCCGTCGATGGGAAACAACCCCATGGCCCAGCCTGAGTGGTCGACACCGCTGGCAAAGCCGACTGATCCCGAGATCTGCACGCCACCTGGAACGCGTTCTGTTCTCACGTTTGCGCGGGGAACCGACCCGGTGGCGATCAATAGGTCCGAATCGTCTGGCCAAACCTCGTCCTGGGCCTCTTTGGAGAAGCGGCCAACATGGCAGGAATGCTGGCCGACCACAGAGGCGATCCAGGCGGTCGATGGGCAGCCATGGGCCAGTGCTTTCGAGAAGGCATACTGGGTACCCCAGTTCATCTCATAGCCAGCATAAGCCCGCGGCCGAAAGAACCGAAAGAAGCCCGCTTCGTGAAGTTTCGCGACGGTTTCTTTGGGGAGCGTTCGGTCCTGCTCGGTCTGTGCTGCTTGGTCTTTTAGGTAGGGGACGAGTGCCTCGGCTCGGGTAACAAGGTCATCGACGGTTGGGATCGTTGTCATGGAACTCCACTTTCACTGCGTCATCGTCGGCACCATCGCGGACAGACGCAATGTCTCGGAACTCCGCTGACCACACCGCGAAACGGCGCACTATGCTAGTGTTCGTGCCGTTCAGCGGGAGTTGCGCATGCAGCCAATTATCAGACGCACCACAATCGTCGTTCGCGATATCGATCGGTCGATCGCCTTTTATAGAGACGCGCTTGGCCTGCGGCTTGGGTGGGATCGTGAGACGACACTCGGTGATGCTATTCCGCTCGCCCCTGGCGCCAAAGGGCGTTTTGCGACTGTGATGGGTGAGGACGAAACGATTGGCATGATTGGCCTGCTTCAAGTCGTTGATCCACCCCTCCCGGCGCCACCAGTTTCTACAGCCGAAACATTGCCCGTTGGCGTAACGATCTTTGTCATCGGCACGTCGGATTGCGATAGCGTTCACGAGCGCTTGAAAGCCCTAGGTGCGAGGATCTACAAGGCACCCTATGACCAAGAACTAAAGGGGCGGGACGGCAAGCCAATTAAGATGCGATCGATGGCTGCGTGGGATCCCGATGGGCATTTCCTCGAGATCAACGAGCGCACATAAATGAGGAGGCGCGTCGGTCTAACCGAGGAGTGTTTTTCGTCGTTCGGCCGTCAATTTTTGTGAGCCCTCGCTGAGAATTCGCCGCTCTGCCCGATCTTTCCAGGACACCAGGAATTCGAAAACCGCGTCGGCGTCGCTCTTCGTGGCTTCGCGCAACGCCCAGCCGACAGCCTTCTTCACGCCCGCATCTTTTTCAGTCATGACATGGGCGCATATGGAAAGGGTTTGAGTCGCATGATGACGGCCTTTTTGATTGAGCGCGGTTGTTGAGGCGACCGCGGCCCTTCGGCGCCATGGGTTATTGCTCGCAGCCCATTTTTCCAGTCGCGCGCACTCTTCAAGATTGCCGGCGACGATCTCACCGATCACGCCCATGGACAACTGGTCGCACACCTCCCAGTCCTCTATTGCGTCGATCATCGGGTCGAGACGGCCGAGGTGCGACGGCGTGAGTTTCTTTTTCAGGCGCGACAAGATGACGATGGTGAACACCAATTCCTCTCGACAGCGCCGCTTGAACGCTTCGGCAAGCAGGTCCAGCGTTTCTTCGGGTACGATTCCCTTGTTGGATTGGTGCCAGACTTGCGCGAGCTTGCGAATCGTCGGTACGCGAACGCCAATAATCCTGACGCCTGTCGGCACCAACTCGGCAATCTTCTTGCGGTAGTCGCCGTCCGCGGCCCCTTCTAGGTCGGCGCGGATGTCGTCGAGAATCGATTTCGAAGACGACCTGCCCATCAAGAACCAGCCATGCCGAGGTGTGTCATTGGTAATGCGGTGCGGTGTACGATTTGTTTAAGCGAGAACGATGACTTGATGCTGGCAATGCCCGGGACCCGTGTCAGTCGTTGCATCAAGAATTTTTCGTAGGCCGGCAGGTCCGGAACAACGACGCGCATCAGGTAGTCGGCGTCGCCGGTCATCAAATAGCACTCCATCACCTCGGGCCATTCTCCGATGCGTCTTTCGAACTCTTCCAGGGCGGTTTCAACCTGTCGTTCAAGCGTTACGTTCAACATGACGGAGACACCCAGGCCGAGTGCAACCGGTGAAACCAGGGCGACGTAACCCGCAATGACGCCTCGGTCCTCTAGCTCGCGGACCCGGCGCAGGCAGGCGGAGGGCGATAGCCCCACCGCGTCGGCCATTTCGACATTGGTTTGCCGCGCACGGTCCTGGAGTTGGCGCAGAATCCGTTGATCAATCGCGTCGAGAGTCGTTTCAGCCATAGAATTGTGCAATTAGCGAGAATCTATCAATATTGTTGCGCAATACTGGCTCTGGGATACAGTTTACGCAACCATTGCCTGGGGTGGCTCAGCTACATTGCGCTGCCGGGAGGACATAATGGCTGCAGCGAAAGAGCAACGATCCAACACAATTGCCGGGCTCGCGCCGGACGATTTCGCGAACCTCAAAGCGCTTGAGAAGAAGTCTTTCTGGCTCTCGTCCTGGACGATTCACCACGCAAATCATATCCGACCGAACCGAGATGGATTGAAAGTCGGTGGCCATCAGGCGTCGTCCGCGTCTCTCGTCACGCTCCTGACCGCGCTTTACTTCAATGAGTTGCAGCCCAACGACCGGGTGGCCGTGAAACCTCATGCGAGCCCGGTCTATCACGCCATTCAGTATTTGATGGGTCGCCAAACAGTCGACAACCTGAAGAACTTCCGGGCTCTTGGCGGCGCGCAGTCCTACCCATCCCGCACGAAAGACGTGGACCAAGTAGATTTCTCCACCGGGTCGGTGGGCCTCGGTGTCGCGGTGACGTTGTTTGCATCAATGATCCAAGACTACCTGCTGACGCGAAAGATGCTGCCGCCGGACGAAGCGCCGGGCCGCATGGTTTCGCTCATGGGTGATGCTGAGCTTGACGAAGGAAATGTTTGGGAGGCCATGCTCGAAGGGTGGAAGCACGATGTGCGAAACCTTTGGTGGATTATTGACTACAACCGGCAAAGCTTGGACTCGACGGTGTCGGATCGATTGTTTGGACGGTTTGATGACATTTTCCGCACTACAAATTGGAACGTCATTACCCTCAAATATGGGAAGAAGTTGGAAGCGGCCTACGCGAAACCGGGCGGTGACGCGTTGGAGAAATGGATCGATGAGTGTCCGAACTCGCTCTACTCCGCACTAACCTACAAAGGGGGCGAAGGGTTTCGAGAGCATCTGAAGAATGACATCGGCAAGGTGTCGGGTATCAAGGCTCTGTTGGACGAGCACGATGATGACTCTTTGGGCGAACTCATGACCGACCTCGCGGGACATGACATGGAGTCGGTTCTCGAGGCATTCGAAAAGGCGGATCCGGAGCGCCCGAACTGCTTCATCGCCTATACCGTAAAAGGCAAGGGGATGCCGTTCGCGGGTCATAAGGACAATCATGCGGGCCTCATGACTCCCGATCAGATGCACCAGTTTCGGGAAAACATGGGCGTGTCAGAAGGCGCCGAGTGGGAACCCTTTGCGGGTCTCGATGTTGATGAAGACACGTTGCGGTCGTTCATCGACCGCGCGCCGTTCCTCGGATTGGCAGATCGGAACCATCGGGCCCCACAGGTAGCGGTGCCTGTCGATTTTCCAATGCAACAAGGTGGCAAGGCGTCGACCCAAGAGGCCTTTGGCAAGATTCTCAACGAACTCGGGCGGGGCGATTCGGATTTGGCGGAGCACATCATTACGGCGTCCCCTGATGTATCGGTGTCCACCAATCTTGGTGCCTGGATCAATCAGCGCGGCATTTTCGACCGGCTTGGCCGGGCCGATGTGTTCAAAGAGGAGAACGTTCTGTCGCCGCTGAAATGGTCGATGGGTCAGAACGGCCAACACATCGAGCTGGGAATCGCAGAAAACAATCTGTTTTTGTTTCTCGCTGCGGCCGGCTTGTCTGGTCCGATCTTTGGCCGCCGCTTGCTACCGGTGGGCACACTTTATGATCCCTTTATCATGCGTGGTCTCGATGCGTTGAATTACGCGTGTTACCAGGATTCTCGCTTCATGTTGGTGGCGACGCCGTCTGGCTTGACCTTGGCCCCCGAGGGTGGTGCGCATCAGTCAATCGCAACACCCATGATTGGCATGGCACAAGACAAGCTAGCGTCATTCGATCCGGCGTTCACCGACGAGCTTGCCGTGATCATGCGGTGGGGATTCGACTACATGCAGGCTGATGATGGTGGATCGATCTACTTGCGACTTTCGACACGTGCACTTGAGCAGCCCGATCGAGATGTAACCGAGATCGCCGACGATATCGTCCGCGGTGCCTATTGGCGTGTCGCACCTGATCCGGGCGCGCCGCTCGCAATCGTGTATTCCGGTACGGTTGCGCCTGAAGCCGTCGCTGCACATGCGGAGATCGTTGAAGATATTCCGAGCGCTGGCCTCCTGGCAGTGACGTCGCCCGACATGTTGCACAAAGACTGGGACGGCGATCGATCTGGGCAAGCCCATATCAAGGCTTTACTCGATCAGCTTGCGCCGAACGCGGCACTCGTCACGGTGTTAGACGGGGCGCCGGCAACACTTTCGTGGCTAGGATCTGTAAACGGCCAGCGGGTGCACCCGTTAGGCGTGAGCAAGTTCGGGCAATCGGGGGATATTCCAGATCTTTACCGAACCTATGGCCTAGACACGGCAGCGATTGTCGACGCGTGCGCGCAAGCTTGCCTTGAGCAAATCGGCGCTTAGCTTGTCTCGACCAATTCGATTAGTTCGCCTGCAGCGCCATGGAACGTGACTTGGCGACGAGATTTGTACGGCAGGATGTCATAGGCGTTTGGCGCCCCGAGCCAGTAAAGCGGTAGGTCTTCCAGCCCGTGACCCTCAAAGGTGACTAAAGCGATACCTGGCACGAGGTAGCCACCGTCGCCGAAGCGCCTCGCCGCCCCTTCTGGGTATTGATCAATCTCGATATAGCTCTGTTGTGGAATCCGGATCGTCGTCGTTCGCTGGGTTTCACCGGGATCTAGGTCGAAGGCCTCGTTGAGATTGCGAATGGGAGCGTCGATTTGCGGCCCCGGTGCGATGAGGAATTTGTCGCGGTAGAAATTTCTCGCCTTCTCGATTTCCTCCGCGGCCAAGGCTGTGATGAAGGGTCTGTCGACCGGTGCATGAGCGGTAGGGACATCGAACCCCGGTACCGGGTTCTTGATTTGGGTGAAGACTAAGATCTCTTGGGCGGGTCCCCGAACGGTCATCTTCCGCAAGGCGCCGGTCCCGAACGCGATATCGGCCGGTGCGGTGATGACCTCGAAAGGGGAGTTGGCGAACGCGTTGCTTAGTGAGTCGACATCCAGCACGGCAATTTCGGCGGCTGCCCAACCAAAGGTGCGTAGCGGACGATATTTCTCCGGGATCGATCCTTCAACGAATCGGAGAGAAACCGACGTGTCGTGGGGTGGCGTCATAACCCCATATCGGGCATCCGCGTTGAGGGGCGCCGCCCAGGATTGGGCAAGCTCCGGCGGCACATAACCGGTTTCCAAGAGACGGTAGCCCAGATGCGTTCGGTAGGCGTCGACGGTCTCAGGGAGGTCCGAAACAGAAATGGTGATGGACAGCAATCGGCCGAGTGGTGATCCGCCACCGCCGGCCGCAGTATCTTCGGTCAACTATTCCTCGACGAGTTCGATGAGTTCGCCCGCGAGGCCCGTGGTCACACCAACACGTTTTCCGTCATATGGCGCACCGGTCAGCGCACGGGGTTCTGCGACGAAGGGAAGCCCAACTCGATCGAGCGAGTCGGTTGCGAACGAAACCGACGCAATGCCGGGCGGTAGGCTTTTGGCGTTGCGCGGGCGCTCCTTGGCGGCACTGGGGTAATCGTCAATTTCGATCAGTGTTTGGCCGGCAAGTTTGACGGTGCAAATGCCCATCTTGGTCCCTTCAGGAAGACCCATCGCATTGGTTACCAGGCCAAGTTCAATGTCAGGCGCGACCATTCCCTCGCCGACATTGGCAAACTTCTCCATATACCAGTCCCGCGAGGCCATCATGTCGGGCGTACCCAAGGGCATGATGAAGATGCGGTCAATGAAGCTCTTCGCAGAAGGTAGGTGTGGCAAACTGCCGTCAGTCGGTGTTTGGGTTAGGTAAAGTACTTCTTCCGCACGCCCAAGTACTTGCATCGCGCGAATTGCCGATGAGGTTCCCAGGTTGGCGGGCCCGGCAAGGTGAGTGAAGGGCGAACCTTGTAGTTTTGCGGGGATTGCATCCACGTCCGCGACGACGATCTCCATCGAGTGCCAGCCATAGGTCGTCATCGCCTTATAGCCGGTAACTGGCGGCGCTTCGACGAACCGGATCCACTGCCGCTCACCACTTTCCGGCCCCAGCACTTTGTAGGCTGCACCATCGTGGGCCTCGGTGTTCCAAACCGCCGCTTGATCGGCTGAGACCGTGCCCATGTCCAAGATCTTGTGACCCAAATAATCGACATAGGGCGCGGTGGCGGCCTCCAGGTCAGGTGCAAGCACTGTCGCGCCGACGATGGGGCCAAGGACTGCTTTTTCGTTCGCCATGTTTGATCCTATTTCTGAACGACTATCATCCACTGTAGGTGAGTGGCGTGTGGGCTGGCAATCTAGAGCGGCGCCGTTGAGTTCCTGTGAGGTGCCGGCCTATCGTGTTTAAGGAGGCAAACATGACGACAGACGACTTCTATGTTCAGGACGTTGATCTCAAGGGCAAGGTCAGCGACGCGGAATGGCAAGTTCGATGCGATCTCGCCGCTTGCTACAGGCTGTGTCACGAATTCGGTGTTGTCGATCGGATCAACACCCACATATCGGCCCGCGTGCCCGACAGCGACGGTGACTTTCTCCTCAATCCCGTTGGCTTGCTGTTTGATGAGGTAACGGCGTCCAGCCTTGTTCGGATTGACCGTGACGGGAACAAGGCCGATCCAAACCATCCTTACGATGTGAACCCGGCGGGGTATGTCATTCATTCCGCGGTGCTGAACGTTCGGTCAGACATCTTTTGCGTCATCCACCACCATTCGTTGCCTGGCATCGCGGTGGCGGGTCTCAAGGAAGGATTGCTGCCGGTCAGTCAGCATGCGCTGCAGTTCTACAACCGGATTGCCTATCACGACTACGAAGGGTTCCCGACACAAGACGACGACGAGTGCGCTCGAATGGCCGTGAATCTCGGCAATCACCGCACGATGTTCTTACGTAACCATGGGGTGATCGTCGGAGGCCGGACGGTTGGAGAGGCCTTCTGCGTGATGGATGACCTTGAGAAAGCCTGCGAAGCCCAATTGATGATGCAGGCCACCGGACGGGCACTACACCTGCCGACGCCGGAAATGGCGGAGAAAACCGCGCAGCAGTTCGAGAATATTGGTCGGCCCCGCGGCGAAACGGAATGGCCTGCAATGAAGCGAATGCTGGAACGCCAGGGAATCGTCTGCGATGTCTAGTCGTGGGATCGGTATGAAGCATCGCGAAATACGTTACGAAATCGACTATCTCACAGCCGATGGGTCCAAGCGCGGTCAGGAGCCGTGTACCGTGACGGTGCATGCTGACGGACAACGGACTATCCGGGCCCGATCGGAGATCTTCGACACCGAAATCGTGCGGGATGTTGTCTACACCGTGGATCAGACTTTCCGACCGGTCGATTGTTTCATACGCGTTCGTCAGTACGACAAGGTGATTGGATCGACCTGGTTTCGGTTCGAAGGCGCTTCAGCGGAATGCGAAGGGTTCACTGCAAACGAAGGTCGTATTTCACAACGTTTCGATCTGGCGTCCGTGCCGGAATCCTTCATTACCCACGCTGTCTCCACCGACGTTTGGCACTGCACCAACATCAAGAAAGACCCAGCACTTGGGCGACAACTGATCGAGCCCATTCCGAGCTGCTCGCCACTTGCCAATGGGGCATCGGGTCCGATGTTGGGGCTATGGCCGATGACGGCTGAGTACATCGGCGTCGAGGAGATTGAGGTGCCTGCGGGAAAATTCGAGGCTGAGCACGTACGTTATGTCGAACTCGACGGCTCTCTTTGGCTTGAGATGTGGTGCACCAATGATGCGGACCGGATCATACTCAAGATGCACTATCCGGTATACGACTCTGGCTACGTCTTGGCCTCGCTCCATCGAGATCTGGGTGGAATGGCCTAGTGATAAACGCGCTCTAATCCGGTCCGGCGACCAAGACGGCCGAGAGCGTATCGGTTGGCAGTGCGGTGGGGTCGTTATCGGTCGAGATACACAGGTGGCCGAAGCGAGGTTCACCACGAACCGCGCGCACAAGCGTCCAGCGTTGTTCGACGGGCGCACTTATGATCGGTTGTTTGGCCATTGTCATCGTGACGGATTCTGAACGTGCCAAGCCCGTTCCGGCGTCGTTCTGAAAAAGATAGACATGGGCGTTGACCGATAGGTCCGTCGCTTCTGGCCCCATCCCCCAGAGACGACGCCATTCGGCCGTGAAATCTTTGACGTCCTGACGTTGCCAGACACTGGTCGCGGCTTCGACACTATCCAATCCCATGAAATCAAAATGCGAAAATGGCACGGGTGCCCCAGCATCTGTGATCTTCCAGTTTGTGTAGCGGGTGATGCCCGGAACACCATTGAAGAAGGGGTTGTCGACGGCGCGGAGCCAAGCCTCGTACTCTTCGTTGTCGATCCCCGGACGCGGTGTATAGCTCAGAAGGATCATCGCCGTGAAATCAGGGGCAGTCGGCATTGCCGTTATCCGTTTGGAATGAGGTCTAGGATGAAGGTGCCATTAAATGGCCGGATTTCATTTTGGACAACACTAATCATCAGTCCTCCGAAGCCCGCGGAAAGAAAGTCGAGCCCTAGCTAGCACGAGCACGTCAGGCAAAAAAAGGGACACTCCGAAGAGTGCCCCTTCCAAGGTCGTAACGAGCGCGGTCTTACGCCGCCTCAATTTTGTCCCAGGTCCCAGCGCCGAATACCTCGTCGGCGAGTTGCTTGTTGAGCGGGGCCATCTTCTTTTGCGCCGCCGCGGCGTCGAGCTTTAACACAGTGCCCGCACCATTGAGTTCTTCCCATTTTTGGTAACTGGGGCCAGCTTCTTCCATCACCCGCTTTGCGTAGAGTTCCGGTTCCAGTGCATCAAAAGTCTCTTGCATGATGTCTTGGGACTTTTTGCTGATACCGCCCCAGATGCGCTGGCTGATGTAGTACTTGTCGAGGCCAAATCCAAAGTCGTTCTGGGCGATGTATTTGGTCACCTCGTAAAACTTCTGCGGAATAGCGAGCGACGCCAAAGTCGCGGCACCATCGACGATGCCCTGCTGCAGCGCGCCATAGAGTTCGTTGAACGCGATCACAGTCGGTTCTGCGCCAAGGTGGTTGAGGCCTTTGACCTGCCCCTCAATGGATGACGCCCGAATCTTCTTGCCTTGGAGGTCATCGAAGGAATCGATCTTGTCGCGCAGGTAGAGGTTCCATGCGCCTGCGCGGCCGACCCCGAGGAACTTGACCTGGTAGCGACTGAGTAGAACCTTCGTAGTGGCCTCACGCAAAAAACCGTTGGCGACGCGGCCTGCATGGTCGCTGTCGCGGAAAAAATAAGGTGCATAAAAGATGTCGAATTCGCGGGTGCCGGTATAGGCCGTTCCAGAACCGTCAACGGTGCCGATTGAGGCGCCTTCAATTAGTTCTTTTTCACCGACGCCGAGATTTCCGGCAAAGACTTCGAAGTCAACTTCGCCGCCTGTTTTTTCCGCGACTTGCTTGAAGTACTCGACGGCAAATCGCGCCGAGATCGACGACGGCGCCGCCGCGGTTCCGTATTTGAAGGTCGCGGCAGTCGCAACGCTAGGAATACCCGCAACGGTGCCTGCAGCGACAACGCCAGCTGCTCCCTTGGCAAGGTCGCGTCGTGTAATCATGAAATCAGCCATTAAAGCCTCCTTAAGATTCGCCGGTTATCGGCGTATGAGAATCATTTTACTGGAATAACAAGGTCTGCGAGAAAGAGCGTTAGCTCTGGGACGTAGGTAATCAACATCAGCACTCCGATTAGTGTGACGAAGTACGGCACGGCGTAGCGAAAAATCTCGATCACGCCCACTTTCGAGATCGCCGAGAGAACAAACAAGTTTAGCCCAATAGGTGGCGTAATCATCCCAATCATCAGATTGAGAACCATCACCACTCCAAGGTGAACGTCACTAACCCCCATACCCGTGAAAAGAGGGAAAAGTATGGGCGCGAGGATCAGCATGATCGGGAGGATTTCCATGAACATGCCGAGGAAGAGCATCAGAATGTTCGCCATCAGCAATAGGACATAGATGTTGTCCGACACGCTGAGCATGGCGTTGGTAAGAATCTCGCCGAGTTTCTCTCGCACGGCGAGGAAGGCAAAAATCTGTGACGTCGCCACCGTAAGCATGATGACCGACGATGAAATGGCGGCCAGGCCTGCGGCTTCGATGATGTCCCGCACGGACATGTTGCGGTAGACCAGTGCTCCCAAGATGAGGGTGTAGAAGACCGCGATCGCGGCTGCCTCGGTCGGTGTCGCAATGCCACCGACGATACTGCCAACAACGAATGCCGGTGCGAGGAGCGCCAAGAAAGCATTGACGAACGAATTGCCTTGCTGCCGGATCGTCGCCTTTTCTTCGACGGGATAGTTGTTCTTCTTGCTGATCCAGTAGGTCAGGGCAAACATCGAAACAAACATGATGAAGCCCGGAACGACACCGCCCATGAAGAGGCGCCCGACCGATACCTCCACGATTGCGCCCAGCAAAACGAACGAGATCGAAGGCGGAATGATGGGGCCGACGGTTGCCGCAGAGGAGATCACGGCGCTTGAGAATGCCGGAGGAAAACCGCGCTTCTTCATAGCCGGCACAAGGACAGTGCCGGTTGCGGCCGCGTCTGCCAGAGCCGAGCCGGAGATCCCCGACATGATGAAGTTCGCGACCACGCCAACATTGGCGAGGCCGCCACGGATGTGCCCGACAAGCGCGCCGGCGAAGTCGATGATGCGGTGAGTCACACCGGACCTGTTCATCAATTCGCCCATGAAAATGAACAGTGGGATGGCGATCAGTATGTAGCTGTTGAGTCCGGCGATCATCATCTGCGAGAACAGAATCATCGGGGTGCCGAAGGGCTCGAATTGTGCGAGTACGAGATAGCCAAAAGCCGCGAAGCCAATAGCCCAGCCGATCTCCATCCCGATTAGGGAGAAGATAAAAAGAAGCGCGAGCATGCTGACAAGAAGCATCAGTCACCTCCCGCTTCGTTTAAGTCCGACGACTCACCGTCATAGTCACCCGACTTGTAGTCGGCGTAGCTTTTGACCATCTGTCGCACCTGATACATCAACATCAGTGCCGCGCCGACCGGCAGGGGAAACCAGCTCACTGCGTCCGACCAACCGGTCGAAAGCATCGTGCCACCCAAATTAATTTTGATGAGCGGCCACACGTTCCAGAGCAGGGTGATCAACATCGCGAGGACGCAGACATGCATGAACATATCGAGATAGAGGCGGGGTTTAGGCGCCATCTTCTCGACAAAAAAGGTCACGCGGATGTTTTGTCCGCGGCGCGTTGCCACGGCAATACCCAGGTAGGTCATCCAAAGGAAAAACACCCGTGGTGCGTCCTCCGCCCACAGTGGCGCCGCATTGAAGACGTAGCGGGCGATCACAGTGTACATCACCGCCGTGGCGATCATGATGAGTAGTAGAGCTGATGTGTAGTAGAGCGCGCGGTCCAGCATGACATCTGCACGCGCCAGCGGACCGTTCGATGCCGGGCTCTCGTTCATGGCGTTCCCTGTCTTCGCGGCTGTCTAACGCAGCGCTTCTGGCGGCAGTTTTGCACAGACGCACCGTTCCAGGCAACGAACGCTTGGTTTCTCAACAACCAGCAACATGGGTACAATAGAGTCACGACTGAATAGCCAACACAAGGACCTGAGAGATGATGGAGCGCCAAGGCAAGCACCCGATGTTGCCAGACAACACTCATGACGAATCTGCCCGGCAGATGTTTGTATCGGGGCTAAAGCTTCACCTTGCGGGGCATGTGTCGGCTAATCTCCGTACCGTATACGATGCGCGGGTTAAGCCGGCGCTTGAGCGGGATCTCGGTCGAGAGCCCAAGAACCGGCATGATGTGCGCAGGGGCATGGCGCGCGATACGACCTACCAGGCCTGGAGTTCGTTGCAGCGCACGAGCCAGGAGATGAAACAGGATACGCAAAGCGAAATCGCGCTACGCCAAATTGACGTGCTGGCGGACCGCGCCAAGAAGGCCCGACGTTCGGCGCGAAAGGGGACGTTGCGAACCAATCCCGAGATTGAGATTCCGCGCTACATGTCAGAAGTCAATATCCACTGCATTCCGGGCGGCTATCATAATGAGCTGATCGAGGACGACGTTCTTCCGGGCGCCGTGTTCGACCCTGGTGTGTTCCTTTATTCGATGGGACGGATGGGGGCCTACAATGAGGATATGGGGGCAACGATCCTCTCATACCTACGCCAGAACCGACCGGGCCTAGCACCCAAGCGCATCCTCGACCTTGGCTGTTCGGTCGGGCACAGCACGCTTCCGTATGTCGATGCGTTTCCCGAGGCCGAGGTGCATGCGCTGGACATTGCTGGGCCGTTTGTCCGCTATGCCCACGCGCGTGCCGAGTCCATGGGGAAGACGGTTCATTTTTCGCAACAGAATGCCGAATCGACCGACTATCCGGACGGATACTTCGATCTGATCGTTTCTCATATTTTGATGCACGAAACTTCACACAAAGCGTTGGCCAATATCTTTGCCGAGTGCCACCGTCTGTTGCGCCCCGGTGGGGTCATGGTCCACGCCGAAACCCCGACATTCGACGGGATGGACCCGTACGATCAGTTCATCCTCGACTGGGATACCTATAACAATAACGAGCCGTTCTGGGGCCCGCTCAAGGACCTCGACCTCGCGGCATTTGCGGCCAAACAGGGCTTTGATCAGGAGAAGTGCTTTTCGAAAGTGCAGCCCAGTGCCATCGGTGAGGAATACGCGAAGGGGCGCACAAGCTTGTTTCAAGCGGGCGATTTCGGTGGCGCGGGTGCGTGGTTCTTGTTCGGTGCGGAACGGTAGCCTGCGCTCTTTTTCGAGTGGGTATCTTCCTTTCGCGCGATCAGATCGGGCCAGGAGGATAGCGAACGCCTAGGCGTCCCGTCGGCAGAGCAAGCTTTCCTTGACGGGATGCCTGACGACAGCGAGAGTCCTCAAAACAAAAGAATAAATTGAAACATTGGGGAGGCCGTTATGAAATCGGCATTAGTGCGTTCGCTCGCTGCGATTGGTCTCACGCTTAGTTTCGCTGTTCCAGCTCATGCCGCCGATCTTCTGGTCCTCACCGACGACGTGCCGGCTGGCCTCGATTTTGACGGCCCAACATCGTCCACGATTCAGTCTTACACCGGTATCGTTAACCTGCTTGATCCGCTGGTCTATTTTCAGACCGGTGATGTCAACAACGAAGGCGTTCAGCTGCTTGACTTTCAGCAGTTTGAGGGACGTTTGGCCGAGTCTTGGTCCCTTGATGAAAAGACGTTGACCTGGACGCTGAGACTTCGCCGAGGTGTCAAGGGATGCGACGGACAAGTCTTCAACGCCGACGACGTTCTCTACAGTTACGCCCGTGCCAAATCGGTTTCTGGAGCGGCGCCAATCGGCTGGTTTCTTGCCAGCGTGTCGTCAATCGAGGGCTTCACACCCGCGGTGTTTGGTGGCGGTGAAGCACAAAATCTAGGCGACGAAGTAAAGAAAATTGACGACTACACCGTCACCATTCGGCAGTCGGCGCCTAACCAGTTGTTTCTTCCCGTGCTCACTATTTTTGCCAGCAATATCCTCGACAAAGAGACGATGGAGGAGCATACGACGTCTGACGATAAATGGAGCCACACCTACAATAATAATAAGAACGCACCCGGCTTTGGGCTGATCTGCCCCCTTCTGAGTGGTCCAGAATCTTTGTTATTTTGGCTCACGAAGGAGTTT
>Ga0055584_100000609_pt1 | contig 34000 bp, 24 predicted proteins | sample OSDHelmetaG_FD_58716 | JGI IMG/M metagenome (GOLD analysis project Ga0055584, IMG submission 58716) | Pelagic marine sediment microbial communities from the LTER site Helgoland, North Sea, for post-phytoplankton bloom and carbon turnover... | ecosystem: Environmental > Aquatic > Marine >... | reverse complement strand
CCGCCCTGCTGGCGTTGCTCGACCCCGCGACGGGGACGGCCGCGGCGGTGAGCCTGGCCGGGATCGCCCTGGCGGGGTGGAGGCAGTGGGCGTTTGCAGGGCGGCCCCCCCAGGCCGACCGGGTCGTGGCAGCGGGCGACGACGCGGTGGTGGTGGTGCTGCCGTCGGGCGACGGCGTTCCTCGCGCCTGGCTCTGGCGTCAGCGCGTCGCGCGGGTCGACGGCGTCACCCTCGTCGGCTGCTCGCTCGCTCGGTCCGTGGCGGCGTTCCAGGGGGAGGAGGTCCGACGTGACCTGCCCCTCGACGCCGGGTTCTCGGTGTCGGGGGGAGGGCGCTGGCACGGGATCACGGGGGCTTCGCTCACGGGCGCCGAGCCGCTGCGGGCCGTCCCCGTCCGTCTTGCGTCCGCGGCGCAGTGGGCCGCTGCCCACCCCAACGGGCGCCTGCGCGGCACCCCGCCGATCCCCCCCGAGCGTCCCCCGCCGCCCGTCCGCGTGCCGGGCATCAACGCGACCGGCGCCGAGGACGACCCCGGAGTCCTGTGGGACGGCCGGTGGATGCCCCTCGGTGGCTCGACCACCGCGTCGGGGATCCACCTGGCCCGGTGGGCCGCTCGACGACTGGCGCTGTCTGGCGCCGACGAATAGCCTCGGCGCCCCATGGAGCCCCTTCGCATCAGCGCTGTCCTCGCCGCTCACAACGAGCAGGACACCGTGGCCACGATCATCGCAGGGGTGCAGCGGCACACCCAGGACCTCATCGAGGTGATCGTCGTCGACGATGGCTCCACCGACCGAACGGCCGACGAAGCTCTCGCCGCCGGCGCCCACGTCGTCTCGCTCAGCCCCAACCAGGGCAAGGGGAGCGCACTGCTCCGCGGCCTCCTCGAGGTCCAGGGAGACTGGGTGCTGTTCATCGACGCCGACGGCCAGGATGACCCCGCCGACATCCCGACCCTGGTGGCCGCCGCACAAGAGGGGGCCGACTTCGTCAACGGATCTCGCTGGCTGGGGACCCTCGAGCCGGGCTCGATCTCGTTTCCCAACCGCCTCGGCAATCGCTTCATGACCGGGCTCCTCAACGTCCGGCACGGCGCCCGCATCACCGACTCCCAGGCCGGGTTCCGCCTGATTCGCCGGGACCTCCTGGACGCCGAGTTCCGCAGCCAGGAATACGAGGTCGAGACCGAGATGCTCTTGCACGCGCTCCGCCGCGGCGCACGGGTGGTCGAGGTGCCGGTGACGCGCTCCGCCCGCGCCGGAGGGTCCACGGACTTTCGCCGGGTGCGCAACGGGCTTCGGATCCTGGCGACGGTGCTCGTCGGCCGGCCGGTGGTGCGTCGCCGCCGGTGAACCCGCCGCGCGCCATCCTGGGGATCTGCGACGGCCACGACTCCGGCGCGGCCCTCGTCGGTCCCGGCGGGCGCTGCCTGTTCGCGGTGTCCGAAGAGCGGTTGAGCCGCCTCAAGCATCAGGCCGGCTTCCCCGTTCGGGCCGTCCGGCTCTGCGCGGAAGCGGCGGCCATCCACGGGCTGACCATCGGCGCGGTGGCCGTGGCGGAGCGTGAGGGCCGGCTCGCGTTTCGACTGCTCGACCCCCTCTACCGCCGATCCAGGGGCGCGATGGGGCCGCTCCGACGCCGGTCCCGGCTGGCCGAGGCGTTGCAGAACCGGGTCCGGGTTCCCGGTGAGGTCGCGATGTCTTCGGCGCTGCTCGCATCACGCCTCCGCGACCTGGGGATCCGGGCTCCCGTGCAGCTGGTCGACCACCACGCCTGCCACGCCTGGACCGCGCTCGCCGGTCGACCCGGCTTCCTCGGCTTGACGCTCGATGCCTTCGGCGATCGCCGCTCGGGCGGCATCTGGCGACTTCAGGACAACCGCTTGCACCTGCTCGCCGATCTGCCGGCGCCCAGGGGAATCGCCTCGCTGTTCGGCGCCGTGGCTGAGTTCCTCGGATACGAGCCCGGGGACGAGGGCAAGGTCGTCGCGCTGGCGGCCGACGGCGATCCGGGGGCACTCGGCGGGCTGCTCGACGGCTTTGTTGATCAGACCGGGGCGCTCCCCGCCCTCCGCCGCCCCATCGGCGCCCTGCGCAGCCTGGGCCCACATCGTCGGCAGGATCTGGCGGCATCGCTGCAGGCGCTGACCGAGCGCTCCGTTGCCGAGGCGGCCTTGAAGGCCCTGCGGCGCTGGGGGGGCGACGGCCTGGCCCTGGCCGGTGGCCTCTTCGCCAACGTCGCCCTCAATCGGGAGCTGGTTCATCGGACCGGCCGCCCCGCCTTCGTCTTCCCGGCGATGGGGGACGCAGGCCTGTGCGTCGGCGCGGCCTTCGCGGCGCTCGCCGCCGCTGGGGGTGAGCCGCAGTCGCTCCTCGATGCACGCCTGGGTCCGGCCGCCGCCAGGACGGCGCCCTCGTCTCCGGCCGAGCTCGCCGCCCACCTCACCGGCGGCGGACTGGTCGCCTCGTGCCGGGGCCGACTCGAGTTCGGTCCTCGGGCCTTGGGCGCTCGGTCCCTGCTGTTCGGGGCCGACGATCCAACGCGCGCGGCGGCCGTGAATCGTGCGCTCGGGCGCGACCCGGTGATGCCCTTCGGCCCCGTCATTCCGGTCGAAGCGGCGCCGCGCTTCCTCCGCGGCTACGGGCCCGAGTTGGACCCCATGACCCGGTTCATGACCGTGGCGTGGCCCGCGACCGAGGAGTTGGTCCGCGTCGCGCCCGCCGCGGTACACGCCGATGGCACCGCCCGGGCACAGGTTCTGGACGAAGCCACCGACCCCGACCTCCACGCGCTGCTGCGGGCTCTGCCCGAGCCGGTGCTCGTCAACACCTCCCTGAACCGCCACGGCGAACCCATCGCGGCCGATCGACCGCAGGCCGCCTCGGTCGCAGCGGCAGTGGGGGCGCGCCTCTGGGGCTGAGCGGCCCACCGGGCAACCCGAGGTTGCTTTGCTGGGCTTCAGGCCCGGTGCTATCGATGACGTGCGTGCGCCGCCGGCTTCCCATCCTGACCGACTTCCTGGGCCCTTCGATGCAGCCCATCGAACCGGGCAGCGACGTGCTGGCGCGGGCGGGGGACCCCCTGCCGGATCTGTCGGCGGGCTTTCCCGTCGTGCGGCCCCGCGAGATCGCGCTGATGTTCAGCGGGGGCGTCGACTCGACCGCGACCGCCGCGATCCTGAGCGAGCGCTACGACAAGGTGCACCTGGTCACCTACCGCAACGGGTACGGGCACTACTACCACCACCGCACCCGCGAGCGGGTTGACGAACTCAACGCACGCCTGGGCGACAAGTTCGTGTGGACGCTGATCTCCGTCAAGGACCACTTCGACGAGATCCTCGTCAAGAAGGTCATGGAGGACTACCGCCAGTACAAGTCGGGCTTCATCTGGTTCATGGGCTGCAAGATGGCGATGCACATGCGCAGCATCGTCTACGCGCTCGAGCACGGCCTGACCCACAGCACCGACGGCTCCAACTCCGACACCGACGAGATGGTGGAGCAGAGCCTGCTGTCGCTGTCGCTCATCCGTTTCTTCTACGAGGACCACGGAGTCGAGTTCGGCACGCCCGTCTACGACGTCCAGCGGGCGGAGTCGCGGGAGCTGATCCGCGACCTCGGTCTCAAGATGGGCGTGCAGGTCATGGACCGGCACCTGTGCATCCAGCCGACGTGTCTGGCCGGCGAGCTGTACTACTTGCCCTACCTGTTCTTCAACAAGCCGGTGCAGCACGATGAGGAGCTGGTGAGCCGCTTCATCGAAGAAAAGGGCGCCATCTGCCGCGAGGTCATGCTCGACTACTTCAACGGCAAGGGCGTGGATCTGGACGCTCTGCTGGCGGACCGGAAGCGACAGATCGAGGCGATCGAGGAGGCCTGACATGGGACGTTGCTGCGGAGGCAAGAACGCTGGCAAGCCGATCACCGTCCCCCGGTACCTCGCGGGACTGGGCATCTTCTGCGGCTACCACACGGCCATGCACGTCCTGCTGCGGGCGGCCGCCAAGCCGCTCCCCCAGCTCGCCGACATCCGCGACTTCCACCGCAACGTCTTCGCCGACGAACTCAAGGAAGTGCTCGCGCGCCACGAGATCAACGTCGGGGGCTGGTTGACGCCGAACGGCGACGACCCCACCTGCGAGGTGGGGATCGAGGTTCACGAAGTGCCGGTGGACTCTCGCGCGTTGGACCGCGCTGCTTGAATCGCCCCGGCGGTGCCCACCGCGAGCACCGACACCCCGACGATCAGCGGGCCGTCCACGCTCCGGCCCAGCAGCCAGGCGGCGGCGAAGTGCGCCACGGGCAGGGCGAAGAGCCCGATCACCGCGCCGGTCGTGGCCACCTCGATGGGCCCACCGTCCGGCAGCGCAGCCCACGCCAACGCGATTCCCGGCACCACGGTGCCCAGGGCGAAGAGGATCAGACCGAGCAGGAGCGACATGCCGCGAGGGTAGCGCCGACCGGCCGGCCTTGACGGCGTCGGGCGGCGCCGAACCGCGCCCCCCGAGCGCGCAGCCCTCGACCGCGCCCCGTGTACTACAGTCCCCCGCGATGTCGCGGCAGTACTACACGCGGGCGGTGATCGACCACTTCCGCAAGCCCCGCAACCAGCGCTCCATGGAGGACGCTCACGGCGTGGGCTGGGCGGTCAACAAGGCGTGCTCCGACGTCGTGCGCATCTTCATCCGCGTCGAGGGCGACACCGTCGCCGATTGCAGCTTCAAGGCTCAGGGTTGCGTCGCCTGCGTCGCGGCGGCCAGCGTCACCACCGAGCTGATCTGCGGCCAATCCCTGGAACGGGCGCGCAACCTGACGAAGGACGAGGTCGTGCAGGCGCTGGGGGGGCTGCCCGAGAGCAAGGTGCAGTGCTCGGTGATCTCGCCCGAGGCCCTGGCCGCGGCGGTGCGCTCCTACGAGTCAGCGGCTAGCTGAGTGCCCTCCGCGGACGCCGGAGTGCGGCGCGTGGCTGCGGTCCTGGCCGCCCTCACCGTGCTCGCCTTCGTCCTGGGCATCCTCCGCTTCGAGGGGCCCACCGAGGGCTACTGGGACACCTACATCGCGGCACCGGCGATGTTCCTCACGGGCCACCCGGTCGACTTCGTCCTCAAGGATGGCGCCGCGGCGTGGCAGGTGGAGCTGTCCGGGGTCATCCCCGACGACCTGGTGGACCCCGACTCGTTCGGGATCATCACAAAGGACCAGCGCATCGGCGCGCCGGTGGTCGCAGCGCCCATGTTCTGGGCGTTCGGCCTGTTCGGCTTCCACCTGCTCTATGCGCTGAGCAACGCGCTGCTGGTGCCCACCAGCTTCCTTGCGGCCCGGTCCGCGCTCTCCCACGCATCGATCGAACGCCCTGATCTGGCCGCGCTGGTCGGCGCCGGGGCCCTGGCGTTCAATCCCTACATCCTCTCCATCGACCGCCTGAACGCCAACCTCCTCGTTCTGGCGCCGTCGCTGCTGCTGATCCACCTGCTGTTGAGGGCGCGCGTTCCGTGGCTCGCGGCGGGGCTGCTGTTCGGGGTCATCGCCGGGATCCGCAACGAGGCCATCTGCTTCGTGCCGGCCATCACGTTCTGGGCGGCCGCCGGACGGGGGACGCAGGAGCCTTGGGGGCTGCGGCTGCGGCACCTCGTCGTCTTCGGGGCCTGCTGTCTGTTGGCGATGCTGCCGGTGTTCGCGTGGAAGGCCTACGCCTTCGGCCACCCGCTGATGCACCCCAGCCAGTACCCGCACTTCCAAGGGTTCCGGCCCGAGTTCGCGCACTCCTTGTTCGGCTGGGAGTTCTCCTTCAACGGGCTCTTCAACTGGCCGCTTCACGACACGCTGGTGCGGACGCCGCACTTCGGCTTCCCGACCTGGTTCCTGTTTCCGCTGGTGACGGTCCGCGCCCTGGGCACGGTCGCGGCGGGGCTCCTGCTCCTGGGCATCCTGCGCTTGAGGACGCGCCCGGCCTTGCTGGCGACGCTGCTGCTCTGGGCCGCAGGCGTCTACGCGCTCTTCGGACCCCAGGAGAACTGGGAGGAGGTCAAGATGACCTTCATGCTTCTGGCGTGGCCTCCGCTGCCCATCCTGGTGGCGGCGGGGTTTGCGACGGTGCTGCAGAGCCGGCGCCAGCTCGGGGCTCTCGGGGTCGCCGCCCTGCTGGTCTTCGTGAGCGTCAAGGCGTGCGGTCTCATCGACGCCCCCGCCGACGAGCGTTGGTACGTGCGCTTCCCCAACGCTGCCCTGGCCACCAACCCGGGGGCGCAGCGCGGCCTGGCCGAGGACGAGCGCAACGACTGGATCTACTTCCAGAGCTACGAGACGGCCGAGGAGATCGATCGGGAGCGGAGCAAGCTCACGGCGGGCTGGCCGTGGCCGGCGCGGTACCTGCCCGTGGGGTGGAGTCCGGCCCAGGCGGGGCGCAAGATCGCCGCGGAGTCCGGAGAACGGCAGCTGACGGTGCTGGAGATCTGGGGCTACATCTACGGGAGTCGGCGGTGAGCGACCCCTTGGACGTCTGCTGGCTGCGCACGTCGTGCCTGTTGATCCGCTACCGCGGGGTCACGGCGATCACCGACCCCTGGTTCGGGCGGACGATGCGCGGCCTGCCGGTCTTCACGAAGCCCGCCATCGCATTGCCGGCGCTGCCCCCCATCGACTGCGTCATCGCCACGCACCTCCATCGCGACCACTTCGATCCCAAGGCGGTGGGCCGCTTTGGCCACGCAGAACTCGAGATCGCGGGGACGCCGGGCACGGAAGCCTTCGTCCGGCGCCACGTCCCCCCCGATCGGGTCGGCCGGGTCGTCGATGTGCCGCCCTGGACGTCGGCTCAGGTTGGGCCGTTCGTCCTGCACGCCACGCCCGCCGAGCACACCGCCCCGGGACCCGCCGAGATCAACTACGTGATCGAGGTCGGCGAGCACCGCATCTTCTTTGGCGGCGACGCGCGCTGGTCTCGGCACTACGCGGCCATCGCCCTGCGGCACGCCCACATCGACCTGGCGTTGCTCCCGGTGGGGGGCACGTTGATCTTCGGCCACCGCACCACCCTGGACCCGGCTGATGCGGTGCGGGTGTGCGGGGTCCTCAAGCCCCGGTACGCCCTGCCCATCCACGAGGGCGGCGAGTGGATGCCGGTCCCCCCGATGTCCCGTCACCCGGGCCGGACCGCCGACTTCGAGCGGCTCCTGCGGGCCAGTCCCCACGCCACGGAGCCCGTGCGGGTGGACCGAGGGCAGTGGGTGCGGCTGGCCGACGATGTGACCCGCCTGGGGGCGGCGTGATCGCGGTCGGGATCCACGAGGACAGCAACGCCAACGCCGCCGCCGTCGACGGCGAAGGCAGCATTCTGGGCGCGGTGGCCGAAGGGCGACTGGGCCGGGTGAAGTACCAGGGGGGCTTCCCCCAGCGATCGCTGGACTGGTTGGCCGAGCAGGTGCTGGACGGCGCCCCCCAGGGTCGGCAGGGCAACCAGGCCCTGGCGAACACCGTGACCCTGGCCGCGGGGAACCGCCTGCACCCGATCCCCCGGGTCCTCGCCCGGTTTCCCGACGGCCACCGGGACTTCCGGGACCCCGTGCAGACCGCTCACGTCGCCTGGCACGAGCTCATGCACCGCAGCCGCTCCGTCCGGCGGGTGGTCGAAGCCGTCTGTCGCCGCGGACTGCGGGGGCGCTTCGGTCAGGAGGTGGACCTGTTTCAACACCACACCTGCCACGCCGCGTCGGCCTACTACACCGCGCCTTGGCCCGAAGCGACGGTCGTCACCTGCGACAACCTCGGAGACGGCGAGTGCGCGCGGGTGTTCCACGGTCGCGACGGCCAGCTTGAAGCGCTGTGGAGCGTCGGCGCCTGGCATTCGCCGGGGCAGTTCTACGGCGAGGTCGCCAGCCTGCTCGGCATCGATCCCATGACGGCCGGCAAGGTGACGGGCCTGGCCGCGCGCGGCGATGCGAACGCGGCCTTGGCCCTGCTCCAGGGCCGCCTGCGAATCTCCGAGGACCGCCGGGGCTTCGTGGGGCCCGCGCCGTCGCAGCGCCGCCGCCGCGCCAGCGACTGGGCGGCGCTGCGGTCCCATCGGCCCGAAGACCTCGCCGCGGGTGCGCAGAAGGCCCTGGAGGAGGCCCTGCTGCCGTTCGTAGCCGAGGCGGTGCGCGCGACGGGCTGCGGCCACGTCGCGCTCGCCGGCGGCGTCTTCGCCAACGTGACGCTCAACCGGTTGCTCGCCGCGCTTCCGGAGGTGACGTCGCTCTGGGTCCACCCCGCGATGTCGGATCAGGGCATCGGCCTGGGCGCTGCGTTCCTCGCGATGGCGCGGCGGTCCACCTTGCGGCCGCGCCCCCTGGACCACGTCTTCCTGGGGCCCTCCTGGACCCCCGCGGAGTGTGAGGGCGCGCTGCGACGGGCGGGCTTGCAGGGGCGGTCGGTTCGCCCCCCGGACATCGCGGCGGCGGCGGCCGATCTGCTCGTCGCCGGCAAGGTCGTCGCGCGCTTCGACGGGGCAGCGGAGTACGGGCCTCGGGCCCTGGGCAACCGCTCGATCCTCGCCCGCCCCGACGACGCGTCGGTCAACGATTGGCTCAACGAGCGCCTGCATCGTTCCGAGTACATGCCGTTCGCACCGGTGACCCTGGCCTCCCCCGCGTCCGACTTGTTCGAAGGTCTCGACGCAGTGAAGCCGTGCCTCCCGTTCATGACGGTGTCGGTGCGGGTCAAAGACCCCGAGGATCCGCGGCACAGCGGCGTCATCCACCTCGACGGGACGGTCCGGCCACAGGTCCTGACCGCCGCCGGCAACCCGGGCCTGCACCGCCTCCTGCAAGCCTTTCACGAGCGGACCGGCATCCCATCGCTGGTCAACACGAGCTTCAACCTGCACGGCGAGCCCATCGTCAACACGCCCGACGAAGCCATCGCGACGTGGCGGGCGGCAGGGCTCGGCGGCTTGATCCTGGGACCGTTCCTGGCGACGCAGTAGTCCCCGTCACGGCTTGAGTAGGAGCACGCGCGGTTGAGCGGCAGCGACGGAACCTCGTGTTGGGGGCGGAGCTACCGGACGGTGTGTAGCCTGCAGGCATCGGGTGTCCGTTCTATCTGGGGCTGGCGCCTAGGCCCGCCCGGAGCCCGGTCGCGAAACGGCGCCTGGCCTCGCCGGACGCTCGCCTTGCTATCGTCCGCCGGCTCCCCCGCCCTCTTCGGAGACTCCCGTGACCGCTGCCCCCCGACTTCCGCGCTCGCCTGCCCTGCGCCACCTCTTCCCGCTCGGCCTGGCTCTGCTGCTCGGTTGCCCGACCCCCGACGGCGGGTTCAGCCGCGGAGGCGCGGACGACGACGACTCCGTCGACCCCGCCGACGACGACGACACCGCGGAGCCGGACCCCGAGTTCACCGCCCAGGCGCTGAACGTCGGCACCGACGAACCGGCCCCGGGCGTTACCGTGGCGGAGCTCGGCGCAGCTGAGGCCAACGAGGTCACCACCGACGCCGAAGGGCGGTTCTCCATCACCCCGACCGGCGACGACCCCAGCGAGTTCGTGGCGACCGGCGCCGGCTTCGTCCCGAGCCACACCCGCCTGACCTGGCCCCAGTTCGCGGTGAGCGACCACCTGGTCCTGCTGTTCGACGCCGCGACCCTGGAGGGCTTCCACCAGGAGTCATTGGGGTCCGCCTGGGACGAGACGGCGGGCACCCTCATCCTGGAGGTCGATGCCGTCGCCGGCTCCCCGGTGACGGTCACGGTTGCCGAGGCCGCGAGCCTCCCCTGGGTCTTCCCCACGGACGACACGTCGGTCCAGGCCAACGTCGTGAACGGCGCCTCCGACCTGCCGTGGGCCGTCTACCCGGGTCTGCCGCCGGGCCTGGTCTCGATCGAGTTCGAGGCGCAGGACGGCTCGAACTGTGTGGGCCCCAGCTACATCGAGCTCGTCGCCGGCGCCGTCTCCCGGGTCCTGATCTACTGCGACGACACCTGAGCGGCCGACGGCTGTGGCCCCAGACCGCAGAGCGTTCGTCCATCGCAAGGTCCCCCGGGGCCAGATGTACCTGGAGCCGGCCAGCGTGCTCGGCCGGCTCGCTCGGCACCTGCCCCGGGGCCTGGACGTCGGCCCGCTCACCGAGGAGCTCGAGGGCCGCTTCGCCGCGCTGACCGGCGCGGCGCACTGCTGCGCGACCGCCCACGCCCGAACGGCGTTCAAGCTGCTGCTCGACGGGCTGGCCCTGCCCGCCGGCGGCCGCGTGTTGATGACGCCCATCACGATCCCCGACATCGTCAACGTGGTGCTCAACGCCGGGCTGGTTCCCTGCTTCGTCGACCTGGCGCCGCGGACGTGCAACATCGACATCGAGGCGGCGCGGGCCATGCTGGAGCGCGACGAGGGCATCGTGCTCGCGCTGATCACCCACCTGTGCGGGTTCCCCACCGACATGGATCGGTTGGTGCCGGCGCTGGAGCGCGCCGGCGTTCCGCTGCTCGAGGACTGCTCGCAGGTACCGGGGGCCCTCTACAAGGGGCGCGCGCTGGGCCGGCACGGGGTCGCGGGGGTGTACAGCCTCACGACCCTGAAGCCCATCCACACGATCGACGGGGCGCTGGTGATCACCGACGACGCGGCCGTCGCCCGGCGGTTCGCTGAGGACAGCCGCTCGCTGCCGGCGAAGTCGAGGCGGGAGCTGACGTCGGCGCTATTTCGCGACGCCGTCTTCTACGCCAGCAGCCAGCGCCAGGTGTTCACCTGGGGCACGTACTACGCGGCTCGAGTCCTGGAGCGGGTCGATCCGGTCGGGACCCGGGCGATTCAGCGGGGCAACCTGCCCTTGACCGCGTTCCAGGCCGCTCTGCGGCGGGAGCCGCTCCCCGACCGGTTCTTCCGGCAGTACACCGACCTGCAGGCGGGCATCGGCCTGGACGTACTCGACCGCTTCGACGGCGAGACGGCGCACCGCGTGGCCCTGGCCGAGCGGCTCTTGCAGCGGCTCACCGCCGCCGACGTGCCGGGGCTGCCCGTCGTCGCCGACGAAGCCCGCCCGATCTGGTGGCGGTTCCCGCTGTGGGTCGACGAGCCCGACGGGCTGCGGGACTTCCTCACCCGCCGCTACGTCGACAGCGCCACCTCGGGGCTGCTGTGCATGAGCCGCGAAGAGGACTTCGGGGACCTGGCGACCGACACCCCCGAGGCCTTCCGCTTCATGGACGGCATGGTCTTCCTGCCCATCCACTCCAACCTCACCGAAGCCGACATCGACTACGTCGCCGACGGCGTCGTGGACTGGTACGCCCAGCGCGGGCAGCGGGCAGCTCGGAGCTACCTGGTCGTGGGAGCCGCCGGCGGCGTCGGAAGCGAGCTCGTCCGCCGACTCGGCCGCCAGGGCGCCGCGGTGACGGCGGCGGATCTCGATGCCGGGGCCATGGCCGATCAGTTTGCGCCGTCGGACCAGCTGGCGCTGTGCGAGCTCGACGTGCGCAGCCCCGACGACTGGCAGCGGGTCGTCGCGGAGCACGCCGAGCGCTTCTCTGGCCTCGACGTCCTCATCAACTGCGCCGGCATCGTCCGGGGCGGCCCCATCCTCGACGTCCCCCCCCGCGAGCTGCTGAATCAGCTGGACACCAACGCCGGTGGGGTCCTGGTCGGGACGGCCGTCGCCGCCGCCGCGATGCGGTCGTCCGGCGGCGGCCACATCATCAACTTCGGCTCGATGTCGGGTCGCATGCCCACGCCGCACTTCGCGGCCTACGCCGGGTCGAAGTACGCCGTCCGGGGCTTCTCGTTGTCCGCCGCGCCGGAGCTGGCCGCGCAGGGCGTCGACGTGACCGTGGTCTCCCCCGGGGCCATCGACACGCCCATGCTGGCCGCCGCCCGGCGCACCTACGACGGATCGCCGATGCGATCGTCGGCGGCGCCGTTGTCGGCCGCCGACGTCGCAGACGTGGTCCTCAGCGACCGGGTCCTGACCGGGCGGCCCCTCGAGGTCCACATCCCGGCGATGAAGGGCCTCGCCGCGACGCTGATCGACGCCGCCCCCGGCGTCGCGAGCCGCCTGCTCGCGGGGCTCGGGCGCGGAGCCTGATGGCCGGCTTGCTGATCGCGCTGTCGGTCACCGTCCTGATGGTCGCCGCGGGCGCCGCCGTGGCGCTCACCTGGCAGCCCGGCGATCCGGCGGACGGAGCGCCGGCGCCCTCCGATCCGCTCGAACACGTGGTGCTCGCGCTGGGCTGGAGCTTCGGGCTCGTCCCGTTCCTCGCGTTCACCTGGACCTTGTTCACGCGCGACCCGCTCACGCCCGGCGTCGTCGCGTGGACCTCCGGCGGGACCTTGCTGGCGGCGTTGGGGATCTGGCAGGTGCGCTTCGCCCGGCGGGTGCCCGCGGCGCTCGGCCGGGAGCACTGGCGCCCCGCGATTGCAGTGCTCGGCGCCTGCGTCGCCGTCGCGCTGCTGTACTTCCTGAAGTACGACCGCAGCGTGTTCTGGCTGAAGTCGTGCATCCACGTCACGGTGCTCGAAGCGCTTCAACTGCGCGATCCCCCCATCGACCTGCTCCGGGTGAACTTCGAGGACCAGCGCCTGGGCAACACCGGCGTCATCTCCAGCTTCGTCGCCCTCTACCGGCAACTGGGCCCCCGGGTCCTGTACTCGCTCGTGGGCGGGTTCATGACGCTCGGGGGCTTCGTGCTGGGCTCCCGCGTCTTCGGCAACCGCGCCGCGGCCTGGTTCCTGGCCTTGTTCCTCCCCCTCAACCCCTACGTGCTGAAGCTCCCCCTGCTCGACGAGAACCTGCTCACCCTGAGCTTCTCGGCCCTGGTGTTGCCGCTGGTCTTCGTGCACCGCTCCCGAATCCCGTGGGGCCACGTCGGCGCGCTGTTCGGGCTCGTCGTCATGATGCGGCACGTGATGGTCCTGTCCGCGCCGGCGCTGCTGTGGATCGGGTGGCGCCAGGCCCGGTCGCGACCGAGCGGGTTTGCGTGGGCCAGCTTCGGCTTCCTGGCGGTGACCTGGGTGGGGCTGGCGCACCACACGGCGGCGTTGGGCAGCCCCTTGATGAACGAGTCGTTCGGGCAGTTCGACGAACCGTTCGCCCACCGCTTCGTCGGCGACTGGTTCGGGCTGCTGCAGTGGCCGTTTGCCGAGCGCATCGTGCGGACCCCCTGGAACCCGCTGCCGACCTTCCTCATGTGGCCGGTCTTCTTCGCCGGACACGTCGGCCTGGTCTTGTGGTCGGCGACCGGGGTCGGCGTCGTCGCGCTGCTGAGGCGGAACCGGACGGCGGGGGTGTTCTTCGGGCTCTGGTTCGGGCCCCTGTGGGCGTTCTTGTCGGCGCAGGAGAACTGGGACGTCGGCAACAAGATGGGGGTCATCTACATCGTCTTCGTCTCCCTGGGGGTGTGGACGGCCGCGGGGCTGGCCGAGCTGTTGCAGGCGCCCCGCCGCGTGGGTCCGGCGATGCTGGCGGTCGTCGTGCTCAGCGCCGCGGCCATGCTCGGGGCCCGGTCGCTCGAGGTCCCCCCGGACGAGCGGTACTACCGGTTCCACGGCGACACCTACCCCCACCTCGCCGCCGCCGGGGACGAGCTCGACTACTCGCGGGCGGAGCGGCGGCGGGTGACGGCCGTCCGGCTGTGGCCCGACCTGTCGAGGCTCAGCGAGTCGACGGCGTTCCTGGACGCCCGAAAGCTGGGCGGCCTGCTCCACGATCTTCGGAACCCGCAGATCGAGTTCGAGCAGACGCCCTACGGCTTCCATCCGGGCGAGCGGTTCGACGCCGACGCGCCGCCGGTGCTGCTCACCATCGACCTGACCGCGAACCCGTTCGCGAGCAGCGCTCCGTGGATCCGCCTGGCGGCCGAGGGCGCCGAGCCCGACATCGACCTGACGGCTGCTGGGCCGGCCTCGATCGTCGTCGGCGCGCCGTTCAGCTGGGACCCCCGGCCGCCGACGATCTTCGTGTCGCCCGGACAGGCGCCGGTCGCGGGCCTGATGCTCTCGTTCAAGGACTGGTCGGAGGATCGCGCTCCCCCCGAGACCGAAGACGACGAGCTGTTCCTGCGGGAGTACCTGGGCAAGGAGATCAACTTGATGCTGGGCTGGGACACCGACACCTTCGTCTCGGCCCGGGATCGCCGGCTCCAAGGATCGACCCTGACCCTGCGTGTGAGGCCCGGCCCCCTGGGGTTCGTGCAGAGCGTGAACATCGCCGGACAGCTCTTCCTCGCCTGGCGAGTCGACGTCGGCCCCGACGGGGCGCTGCAGGTGTCGGGGCCCCACCGCGCCTTCCACAACTGACCTCCGCGGACCGCGGAATCAGCTCCTGCCGACGCTGTCGCCGCCCCCCCGGCTGCCTGTTACGGTGCCCGCGATGACGCCTTCGGAGCAGCCAGACCGAGCAGGGCGATCGACAGCCCCTCCACCCGCGCCTCGGGCTTCCCTTCGCGCGTCCCGCTACGTCGACCCGGACTTCGCGGACCAGGAGCTTCAGCGGGTGTTTGGCCGAGCCTGGGTGGCGGTGGCCCCCCAGTTCGAGTTGTCGGGTCCGAAGCGCTACCTCACCTTCGATGGCGCCGGCCTCGCGGTCCTGCTGGTGAAGGACGCCGGACAGACCGTGCGCGCGTTTGTGAACTCCTGTCGGCACCGGGGGACTCGGCTGGCCGATGGGTCCGGTCGCTGCGGCCAGGTCCGGTGCCCCTACCACGGGTGGTCGTGGAACCTGGATGGGTCGGTCAAGCACATCCCGGGCGCCGAGGGATTCGGAACCCTCAACCCGGAGCGACTCGGGCTGGAGCCGCTGAGGACCGAGTCCGCCTGGGGGTTTCACTGGGTCTCCGCCGATCCCGGCGCCCCCCCGCTGCGCGAGTACCTCGGGGCGCTCGATGCGCACGTGAGCCCCTACCGGCTGCAGGAGTTCGTGCCGCTCCGCAACGACACCATCGAGCTGCCGTGCAACTGGAAGGCGATGTACGACAACGTCTTCGAGCTGTACCACCTGGGCTCGGTCCACCGCCGATCGATCGGGCCGCTCGTGGCCGGGGGCCGGCAGGACGTCGAGTACGTCGGCGACCACATGACGATGGTGGCCCGGATCGCCGACCACCCGCTTCGCCGCTGGCTCGACCGCCGCACCACGCGGGGCGGCCCCTACCCGGCGGCCGAGGACGGCCGGCTGCGCCGCACCTTCGTGTTCCCCAACTTCCTCATCAACACGCTTCCTTCGAGCGCGACCGTCTACTCCGTCTGGCCCGACGGGCCGACCCGATGCCGGCTCCGCCGCATCTTCATGAAGCGGCGGGGCGCGCGCGGTCTCGAGTGGCTGCGCGCTCACGCGACCCGGCTGGCCTCGCAGTGGATCTTCGCCGAGGACCGACCGATCATGGCGGCCTTCCAGCAGGGCGCGAACGCCGCCCCCCAGCGCCGCCACCTGCTGCACGAGTCCGAAGGCACCCTCGCCCACTTCCACGGCGGGATCGACCGGTGGGTAGCCGGCCGATGAGGGTCCTGTTCGTCTACCCGGCGCACGAGAGCCTGGGGATCGAGTACCTGTCGGCGACGCTCAAGCGCGCCGGGCACGTCACCCAGCTCGCCTTCGATCCGGTGCTGTTCGACGACGCCTTCGTGTTCCACACCCGACTCGGTCAGGCGTTCTCGTACTGGCGCGAGCTCGTGGAGCAGGCGCGGCGCTTCCGCCCCGACGTGATCAGCTTCGGCGTGCTGAGCCCGTTTCACCGCTGGTCGGTGGGGCTGGCGTCGCTGATGAAGGAGGCGACCGGCGCCCGGATCCTCTTCGGCGGAAACCACGTGTCCGCGGCTCCGTTGCACGTCATGCGGAATCCCGTCGTCGACTTCGCGCTCGTCGGCGAGGCCGACGTGGCCATCGTCACCCTGGTCGACGCGCTGCGCGACGGGCACGACCTGGCGACCGTGCCCAACCTGGTCCATCGAGTCGGGGACGAGGTCGTCCAGAACCCGCTGGGATCGTTCATCTCGATGGACGACCTGCCGTGGCCCGACAAGGACCTCTTCTACTCGCGCTCCCCGCACTTCCGGCACGGCTACACCATCGCGACGAGCCGGGGCTGCCTCATGCGCTGCTCGTTCTGCTCCGAGAGCTTCCTGTCCGGCCTCTCCGACCGGGGGGACGTGGGGTACCTCCGGCGGCGCCGAGTCGACGACGTCATCGACGAGCTCGTCTGGGCGAAGGACAAGTACAAGTTCAACCACGTCCGGTTCTACGACACCATCCTCACCCACAGCCGGTCCTGGTTCGCGGAGTTCGCCGAGGCCTACGCGTCGCGGGTCGGGCTCCCCTACTGGTGCATGACCTACCCGACCCTGCTCGACCGCCCCACGGTCCAGGCGCTGGAGGACTCCGGCTGCACCGAGATCCAGATGGGCGTCCAGACGTTCTATGAGAGCACCCGCCAGGAGGTGTTCAACCGCGACGACTCCAACGAGTCCGTGGCCCGGGCGATCGACCTCCTCCGTGACTCGAAGATCCTCACGTCCGTCGACAACATCCTGGGCGTGCCGGACCAGACCGAAGGGGAGATCCTCGACACGGTCGACTTCTACGCGGAGCACCCCATCGACCGCGTGAAGATGTACTGGCTGACCTACTTCCCGGGCACGACGATCCTCGACGTCGCCATGGCGAAGGGGGCGCTGACCGAGGACGAGAACGAAGAGCTCCACGCCGACCCGACGATGCGCTCGACCGAGGTCAACAGCCCCGAGGACCAGCCCGCGCTCAACCGGCTCTTCGCCTACGCCGTGCTGTCGCCGTTCCTGCCCAAGAGTCTGCTGCCCGTCATCCGGAAGCAGCGCCTCTACCGGTTCTTCCCCAAGCTCGAGACCGAGTTCCTCGCCACGGCGATGTACCAGCTGAAGCAGGGCGGCGGCGGCATGGCGCACCTCGAGAAGCGCATCATCGAGCGCTACGCCCGCTACGGGGTCAGCGTGGCGGCCAACCGCGTCGCCGGCTTGTTCGACGTCGAGTCCGACGACGGCCCGTGAGCGGCGGGACCGACGAGACCCCGGCTCGGTGGATTCCGAGTCCGCACCTGGCGCTGGCGCTCCTGGGGACCGCGCTCGTCGCTGGCCCCGCGCTGTTCGGCCTGAGCCTCGACGTCCCCGACGACTACGTCTACCACGGGCTGATCCCCTGGGAGTGGCTGCGGGATGCGTGGCAGCAGGGCCGGTCCCCTTGGTGGATTCCGGGGGTCGTTGGCGGCAGCAGCCTGCTGTCCGACGCCATCTACATGGGGCCCTTCTACCCCGCGACCTGGTCGCTCCTGCTGCTGCCAGCACACCTCGCCTACCCCCTCACCTGCGTCGCCCACGCGCTGCTCGCGGTGCTCTCCGTGCGCTGGCTGGCCCGGACGCTCGGCGCGTCTGAGCTCAGCGCCTGCCTCGCGGGCGCCGCCATCGGGATCGGGCCCATCGCCACGCTGGCGGTCACCGACGGACGGTCGACGCAGTGGCCGCTGATCGTCTGGATGCCGGTCGCGTTCGGCTGCCTCGAGCGCGCGCGGGCGGTCGATCCGGCGCGGTGGCGCTGGGTGGCGGGCGCCGGCGCGGCGTTGGGGCTGGCGTTCGTGGGCGGCCACCCGCGCATGACCGCGGCGGCGTGCTGCACGCTGGCCCTGTGGGCGCTGGTGAGTCGACTCCCGCTGAGGGTCTCCGCCGTGGCGCTGATGCTCGGCCTCCTGCTCGGCGCGCCAGGCTTCGCCCCCGTGCTGCTCGACTGGGGGGAGGCGTCGAGCAGCGCCGGCGTGGGCTCGCTGTACGCCATGCTCGCGGGCCCCGCCTACAACGGCCTGCACTGGGACAACCTGTCCGGCTGGCTCGTCCCGGCGCCCACGGGGGTGAAGCCCGACTACTCCATCGGGGTGGCCCTGGGGCTGGCGACCGTCCTGGGGTGGGGGAGGCGGGGGCTGCGCTGGTCGGCGCCCGCCGGGCGGCTGGTGCTGCTGTGGGCGACGGTGGCGGCTTGCGTGTTCGCGGCCTCGGTGCCGGGGCTGCGCTACCTGGCCGCGCCGATCATCCTCGTCACGCACCCCGTCAACGAGGTGTACCTGCTCGTCGTCGTGCCCCTGGCCGCCGCGACCGGCGCCGTCGCGCTGGACGACCTGTTGGACCGGGACCTGGGGGCGGCCTGGACTCGGGCGCGGGCCGGTGTGATCGCCGCGGCGCTGGTCGGCTCGCTGGTGGTGCTGGTGACCCGCCCGGGGGTGCTCGACGACGGCCGCGCCCCGGCGATGTGGCTGCTGGGGTGGGGGCGCGTCGTGGTCGCCCTGGCGCTGGTGATCGTGGCCCTGCGGCGCCGCCGGCGAGGCGTGGTCTTCGCCGTGGCGCTGGCGGATCTGCTGCTGTACTCCGCCGGACTGAACGCGGTGGTCCCGTCCCCCGCCTTCGATCTGAACGCGCGGGCCCACTTCGACGCGACCGGTCTGGAGGAGGGCTACGCAGACCTGGTGGATCTGGCCCGCTTCGAGCCCTTCCGCTACCAGGTCCGGGAGGAGGAAGACGGGACCGAGTACGCGTTCGGCGGGCACGACCCGCTGTACTCGGAGTTCGCCCTGGGGGCGCAGGCCGAGCTGCACCAGCGGCTCGTCCCGGTCGGGCTCGGGGCCGTGCGCGGCATCCGGGCCCTGGCCGGCGAGCACAAGCTGACCCCGTCCCGCACGTCTGAGGCGGTGGCTCCCCTGGTCCGCCTGCTCCTGGAGGACGACGACGTCGGCGACGAGGGCGCGGGTTCGCTGCGGGCGCGAAATGCCGTCGCGCCGGGCAGCCCGGGAGCCCGGGTGCTGGCGCTGTACGGCTTGCCCGTCGCGGTGTGGGCCGACGGGCGCGCGCGCATCTCCGAGCCGCTGGCTCCCCGCTGCTACTCGCCCCCGGCCGTCCGGGTCGAACCCTCGTCCGCGCGGCGCGTGGAGTGGCTGACCTCTCGGCCCTTCGCCCCGCGGGGTCCCGCGCTCCTCGAGTCGCCACCGCCCTTCGCGACGCTCGCGCCGGCCGCCGTGGCCTGCGATGAGGAGTGGGTGGTGCAGGTCGAAGCCACGGGGCCCGCCCTGGTGGTGCTGAACGAGCGGTACCACCGCGGCTGGTCCGTGACCGACGACACCGGCGCGTCCTACGGCGCGGTGCCCGTCAACCAGGTCCACCTGGGGGTGTTCGTGCCGGCCGGAAAGCGCACCCTGACGCTTCGCTTCGCCCCCCCCGGACTCGACGCGTCGCTGGCCGCGTCGGGCGTATCGCTCGTGTTCCTGGGGCTTCTGGCGTTCCGGGGAGGCCTTCGAAGGCGAGGCTTCTCGTGATCCTGGCCCTGCTGGCTCCGGTGTCGCTCGCGCTGTGCATCGTGCTGCCCGGCGCGCTCTTGTTGCGCCGCATCCACCCCGACGTCGGCCCGCTGGAGGTCCTCTGCGTGGGCGGAGCGCTGGGACTCTTCGCCGTTCCCTACATCGCGTTTGTGCCCGCCTACGCGCTGGGGCTGTTCCTGAACGCCGCGCTCGTGGTCAGCGCGGCCGCGGTGCTCGTGTTCGCGCTGCGGAAGGAAGCACGGGCTGCGTGGTTGGACCGGCTCGGGCTGGATCGGCTGGACCGGCGCGGGCGACGCGTCGTGCTGCTCATGCTCGGGGTCGGCGCGCTCTACTACATCAAGTACGACCCCAGCGAGTTGCTGTTCGGCGCGCGCAACTACCTGCGCGGGAGCGGGACGAGCATCTGCCTGCACGAGCTGCTCTTCAGCACGTTCGAGGCCCTCAACCCGGGGGCGGATTCGCTGGCGCTGCACGCCGCCAACCAGAATCTGAGCCCGCCCACCAACGGCAACGTCGCCGTCTACGGGGCGCTGATGGCCCTGCAGGGGTGGCACGGCTACCGGGTGCTGGCGGCGCTCGTGCCCGCCTTGATCGGCGGCGTCGGCTTCCTCGTGGGCGAGCGCTACCTGGGCCGCTTCGCGCTGCCCGGCGCCGCGCTGCTCGCGCTGAACCCCCAGCTGTTCGCCCAGATGGGGTGCGACCGCAGCGCCCTCGCTCTCCTGCTGAGCCTGCTCGTCGTCTACTTCTGCGTGAATCGGCCCACGTCGCCGGTCCTGCTGGGTGGTCTCATCGGGTTGGGGGCGAGCACGGGTCTGCGCTACCTGCCGGCCACGTTCCTGCTCGGGGTCGCGGCCTGGGTGATGGCGGGCCCCCGCCCCCTGCGAAACCTCCTGGGGATGTTCGCGGCCTTCGCGCTGGTCGCGGTGCCCTGGGCACACCAGTTGCTCGTCGTGGGCCACGCCGGACCGGACCCCTACGTGCTCCATCAGCTGGGGCCGCTGCAGGTCATGCTCCCCGAGTTCATGAACCTGCCGTTCCTGACCGGAGGCCTCACGCGGCCGCCGCTGGCTGCCATGCCGGCGCCGCTGCTGTACCTCTTCGGGGGGGTGCGGACCTGGGGCCTGCTGCTCTGCACGCTGATGGTTTTGGGGGTGGCGCACCTGGCCCGGACCGACCGGCGGCTCCTGGGCCTCCTGCTGGGCATGGCCGTGCCGTCGATGGGGGTGGTTTCGCTCCAGGGCTACCACCTCTCCGAAGACAGCCTGTTCATCGCCCTGACGTGGACGGGTGTCCTCTTCCTGCTCGGGGCCGCGGGGGTGCAGGGGCTGGGGGCCGCGATCCGACGGAGCCCCCCGCGCGCCGTCGGCCTCTGCGGCGTGGTGCTGGCGACGCTGTCGCTGGGGATGAGCTGGCTCGCTGACGTGGAGTACCCCGTCGATCCCCGTCGGGAGCGCGTGCTCTACCTCGACAACGTCCCGAGTCGAGAGGTCCAGGACGACGCCCGGGAGTTTGGCCTCCTGCCGTCGCTGCGGTCCGCCGAAGACGGCCTCGTCATGGTCCTGTTCGGCCTCCCCTTCACAGACCTCGCGGCGGGGCTCATCGACGCCGACGACCTCAGCCGCCCGGCCCGGCCGGAGGGCCCCGAGCCTGCGCTGGGCCCTGCCGTTGCAGTGCGGATCCATCTGTCCGGGCCTTGCCAGGAGCCCCGCTGCGCGTTGCTCGATCCCGGAGCCACGCAGCTCGCCCTGACGGTCCCGCCCCGAGGCCACGGACTCCTCGTCGATCTGCCCGGCGGGCCGCACCAGGTCGCGCCGATCCGGGTGCTGGTCCACCAGTCGGCACCGGGGGCGGTCACCGTCCACAAGTTGTCCATGCTGTACGACCCCCAGCGCGAGGCCAACCAGGCCGCGGGCCAGATCCCCTCCGCCGGTGAACTCTTCTCACTCCTGGAGTTCGACCTGTTCCAGCACCTCTTCGAGCACCGGGAGATGGACCCGGTGCTCGCCGACTTCCCGGCCCCGAATCGCCTGGTCGACCGAACCGAGGAGGTCTGGCAGAGCTCACCCGCGGCGGCCCGGTCCGCGGAGCTCCTCCTCCGCCTGCCCGTCGGCACGGAGCTCGCCGTCTGGGAGCACCTCTTCGTGGGACCGAGCACGCAGGGATGGCAGCCCCCGGGCCCCCGCTGGATGCTCGTCGAGCCGACGGGCGTTGCCTTCCAGTAGCGCCGCCAAGCCAGCACGCGGCCGGGGGCAGGGGCGGGATCCGGGCTAGATTCGAGGACCATGAGGCGACCGACGACAAGGAGCCGGCCCCGGCTGCGGACCGCGACCGACGGGCTGCCGGTCTTGCTGGTGTTCGGGGTGGTGGGCGGCGGCAGCCTGGTGGGGGGCTGCACCGCGCCGGACCCGGACTTCGCCGCACCACCGGCCTCCCCCGCCTCGATCCTCGACTTCACGGACGAGGCCGAGCAGCGAGGCCTCGTCAATCGGGTCCACGACGGCCTGGACGCCGCCTGGGACGGTCAGTGCTTCCTCGCCCTGTCCTCGGTCGTCGCCAACGACATCGACCACGACGGAGACGCCGACCTCCTCTACTGGAACCAGGAGGGGTTCCCGGCGCTGTACCTCAACGACGGCGCCGCCAGGTTCGACGAGCACGTCGTCGAACGCGACATCCGCGGGCGGTTCGGGCGGGAGACCACCGCGTTCGCCGTGGCCGACCTCAACGGCGACGGGCGGCCGGACATCGTGGCGACCGGGCTGTCGATGCTCCTGGTGTCGTGGGGCCAGGACGATCTCAAGTTCAGCGAGTTCGAGGCCCTCTACTGGAGGGACGACTACCCGCTGACCTGCTTCAGCACCCTGGCGGTGGGCGACGTGGACGGGGACGGCGACCTCGATGTGCTCCTTCCCGGGGCGGACCACCTGCTGGACGAGTCGTCCGCGTACACAGAGTCGTTCCCCGCCCACGGCTCGCCGAACCTCCTGCTCCTCAACGACGGCGGGGGCTTCGACGACGTGCTGGAGTTGGTCCCGGCGGGGGCGCCCAACCTCTCGATCCTGGGCGCGTTCACCGACCGCGACGGCGACGGCGACCTGGATGTCCTGGTGACCGCCGACCGGACCAGCGGGCCAGCGGATGGAGGCGGACCGACCGCGTTCTACCGGAACGACGGGCCGGGGCCCGACGGCCGGCCCCGGTTCGTCGACGAGGGCCCCGCGCTGGGGTTCGCCTCGTGGGTGCACGGGATGGGGCTGGACACGTTTGACTTCAACGGCGACGACGTCATCGACTACTGCATCTCCGACGTCGTCCCGTCGGTGCGCTGCTTCGTCAGTCTCGACGGGGGGTACGTGGAACGGGGGCTCGCGCTGGGCCTGTCGGTGCCGCCTCCCCCGGGGCACGACGACTGGGCCTACGAGAACGGGTTCAGCGGGTGGTCGATCGAACTGGCGCACCTGGACAACGACGAGCACGTAGACGCGGTCCTGAGCGGCGTCAACGAGCCCGGCCGGGAGCCGGACACAATCTGGCGCGGCAGTCCCGGCGGGTTCGAGGTGGTCCCCGACGCATTCGATCCGGCCCGCGACGCGCCGAACTTCGGCCTCGCGCTCGCCGACTTCGCAGGCGACGGGACGCTCGACATCGCCACGGACTCCGGCGAGCTCTGGATGTCGGGGCCGTCCGAGGCGGCCTGGCTGCAGGTAGAGCTCGTCGGCCAGGCTGGCAACCCCGAAGGGATCGGAGCGCGGGTGCGCATCACCGCCGGAGATCGCGTCGAGCTGCGCGAGGTGCACGCGCTGCGCACCTTCGGTCAGTCAGACTCGATCGTGCACCTCGGACTCGGGTCGAGGCAGGCGGTTGACCGGGTGGAGGTCTCCTGGCCGGACGGCGCAGTCAGCGTCGCCGAGAACGTCGAGGCCCGGCAGCGCTTCGTTCTGCGCCACCCCGACGCTCCCTGAGGGCGCTGAGCTTCGGGCGGCGCGTCGGGCGGTCCCACGAACGCACTGGTCGCCCGCACCGCAGCGGCGATAGGCTGGATTCACCCAGGATGGGGATGGAGCGATGGACGGTTCAAGGTGGAGCGGCGTTGCAGGACCCGCAGTGGGCTGGGCCGTGTTGCTCGGGTGCGCTGCGCCCCCGCCCGGCTTCGGCGTCGGCGACCAGGCCCCCTCCCCGACGCCGCCGTGTCGGTCCTTGGTTGCCGAGGTCGGTTCCGGGGTGGACTTCGAACACCGGGCCGGGCCGCCGCATCCGCCGGGTGTGTCCGAGCTACTCCGCGGGGTCCTGGAGGTGGTGTCGGCTGGTGTGGTCGCCGCGGATCCGGACGGCGACGGCGCCTCCGACCTGTTCTTTCCTCAGATCACCGGCGAGAACGCGCTCTACTGGGGGCGGGGCGATGGCACCTTCGCGCGAGGCGCCCTGGCCCCGGACGCGTTGCGAGCCGCGGAGCCTGACGCGCTCGCGTCGGCCGCCGACTTTGATGGCGACGGGCTGCTCGACCTGCTGGTGGCGGGCTACTCGACGGTCGCGCTCCTGCACAACCAGGGCGACCGGACGTTCCGGGACGTCACGGCCACCTGGGGACTGGATCCGGGGGTGGGGTTCCCCGGGGCGTCGACGTGGGCCGACTACGACGGCGACGGCGACCTGGACCTGTTCCTTGGCGGCTTCGTTGAGGCCGACTCCGCGGAGGATGACGGGGACATCACGCTGAGGCCCGACAGCCTCCACCGCAACGAAGGGGATCGCTTCGTGGAGGTCCCGCTCCCCCCGTCCCCGGGCGCAACCCACTACGCCCGCTTCCGGGATCTGGACCGGGACGGCGACCCCGACCTGCTCGTGTTTCGCGACTTCCAGGTGCCGTACTCGATCTTCGAGAACGCAGGCCCCGGGGCGGACGGCTGGGTCTGGATCGACCGCGCCGGGGGGAATGGCTTCGTCGGCGCCTCCTGCGCGATGGGGGCGCAGGTCGGGGACTTGAACCACGACGGATTCGACGATCTCTGGGTCAGCAACATCGGCCAGACGGCCGTCGCTTCAGGGGCGCCGGACTGGTCCTTCGTCGACCAGGGCGTGCGTTGGGGAGCAGCGATGGACGTCGAGGACCATGCAGTCTCCTGGTCGGTGCTGCCCTTCGATCTCGACGGCGACGGCGACCCGGGGGTGTTCGTCGCCTTCGGTCCGTTGAATCCGGAGAGCGAGTTCGGGGTCGACCGGGAGCAGCCAGATCGTTTCGCGAGCCCCCAGGTGCGGGCAGACGGGACCCGAACGTTCACAGACGGGAGCTGCGTCTTTGCCGCGCCCCAGATCGGCAACTCCCGCGGCGCCGCGACGGCGGACTTCAACAACGACGGGACCCCCGACCTGGTCGTCGCGCACATCGGCGGAGCGCCCAGCATCTTCTTGACGCCGCCCGGAGACGCGCATCGCTTGACTGTCGCCCTCAGAGACCCGTCCTCCCTCAATCCATTCGCCGTGGGCGCCCGGGTCGAGGTCGAGGCGGAGGGTCGGCTGCGCTACGAGGAGGTCGCGGCTGGAGGTCTAGGCACCTACAGCGGCAGCGGGATGGACCTCTACTTCGGCCTGGCCACGGCGAGCGCGCCGGACCGGGTCCGCGTGCGCTGGCCCGATGGAGAAGTCCAGACGATCGAGGATCCATGCGGGGACTGCCGCCTCGTCGTCGCCCGCTGAACCCCGCCGGTCCCGGCCGCCCGCCCGGCCCGGTCACTGATTGCTCTCCTCGAGGTGCCGCAGCAGCCCGGCCAGATCGATCCGATGCAACCCGCACTGGCTCCAGAACCAGGCCTCCCCGCGCTCTTCGTCCACGGCGATGTCGAGCACGTTGCCGCCGACCCCAAGGCGAGCCCGGCGCTCGCCCGTGCTGGCCGAACAGATCGCCAAGTGCCCTTCGAGCACCGAGCTCGCCAACAGCAGGTCGAGGTCCTCGTGCAACGCCAAGGCGCGGGTCCCGAACCCGGTCGGGATGCTGCCCGCGGGACGACCGTCGTCGATGACCCGGACCCGGCCGGCGTAGTAGCCCGAGGCGAAGAGGCGATCGCGGCCTTGCAGGGCCGCCAGGTCGTAGTTGCCTCCGCCGATCCACACGTCCCCTCGGCCCTGGAGCGTCGCCCGGTCGAGGGTGACCAGGCGGCCCGAGTGCCACAGCGAGACCGTCTCGATGCGGTCCCCCCGCAGGGCCAGCGCCTGCACGTCCCGGAGCCCCGGCGCGGGGCTCTGCTCGACCTGGCCGCCAACGGGGTCGACGCGGACCAACCCGGCCGGCTGCTCGCACCCGGCGTACAGCCGCTGCTCCGGTTCGCTCCAGAGCAGGCTCCCGACCCCGCAGACCTCCGGGTCCGCCCGCACCGCCTCGACCCGAGAGCCGTCGGCGGGGACTTGCACGAGCACGCTGCGGACGTCCTGCTCGGAGCCTTGCTCGGGCACCCACTCCGGCCGTAGGTGGTCGGGGTGGGCGCCCGCCAGAAAGGCACCCAAGCCCGGCGCGTAGACCACGTCCTCGGGCACGCCGGCCCACGCTCCATTCGACACGAACGGTCCGGGGTCGACGGGCCGCAGCCCCTCCGCGGCCGACCAACGCGCGAGGCTTGGCTCAAAGCGCAGGGAGAGCAGGTGCGTGTCGGGTCCGAGGGCGACCCGGAACACCTCCGACGGGGTGGCGACGCGCGTCAGCCAGGGGGTCTCTTCGGGGCAGCGAAGCATCCGACCGAAGAGCGTGTGGGAGAGAAGCAAGGCTGCGGCGAGCAGCCAGGGGGCGGCCCGGCCGAGCGCGTCGGCGCGCCGGGGCAAGCTCGCCGCGAGCGCGGCGGCACCGGCTGCGACGGCCACCTCGGGGAGCCAAGCCGACGAGCTCCCCAGGGGCAATCGAACGGCAGCGGCCACCGCGCCGGCGATCAGCGCCGCCCGCCATCCCCTGACCCCGCCCGCCAGCGCCACCGCCGCCAGGCCCAGGGCCAGGCCGCCCGGCAGTTGGCCCGCGCGCAACAGCTCCCCGAGCCACTCCACCGGCCCCGGCCGACCGTCCCACGCCCGGAACACCGTGGCGGCGAACGCAGCCGCGGCCAGCGCCGCCACGACCTCCGCCCCATGGGTCGCCCTCGACCCGGCGGGCCGCTCCGGCGGCCGGCGCGCAACGAGCGCGGCCGCCAACAGACCGGCCGCCGGAGCGCGCTCCACCAGCAGCGCAACGACCCCCAACAGGGCGGCCGCCGGCGCGAGCAGGACGGCCGCGGCCCGACGCCATCGCCGCGCAAGACCGAGTCCGGCGGCGCTCGCCCATCCCCCCCACGCCAGCGCCACCGCAGCCGCGGCGGCGAGGAGCAGCCCTGCCGCCCCCAGACGCTCCACGAGCCCCAGCGGCCCCGCCACCGCCAGGTGAGCGAGGTGGCTTGCTCCCGGGAGGTCGATCCGCAGGTACAGGTCGGCGAGCGTCCACAGGACCGGCAACCCGAGCGCCCAGGCTGCCCAACGGCCCCGGCGCGTCACTCGCTCGGCTCCACGGAGAACACCCCGCACAGGGCGATCCCGTAGAGCCGCTGGTGCTCGACCGACCACCGCAGGCTGCGAGGCCGGGGCCCCACCGCCCACCGGCCCGCCGGCTCGCCGCCGTGGGTCATCGCGACCACCGCGTCCCCGAAGTACGGGGCCGCGAACACCCGCTCGGGGGAGACCGCCAGGTAGCGGGGGCCGTCGGGGACGGGCCAGCGCTCCCACTGCCCGTCGGCCGGGCCCCGATGGAGCAGCGCGTCCCCTCGCAGGCCCGCCGCGACCACGCCGTCCGGAACCACCGCCGCGGACGTAACCATCGCGGAGCTTGTGAGCGCCCGACCGGGGGTCAGGTCGGCGCCCAGAGCTCGCAAGCCGGCCGTCGTCACGAGGAACCCCGGCCGCCAGTCCGCCCCGTCTTCGAAGCGGGGGAGCGACCCCACCAGGCCTCGGTAGTTGTGGAGCCGACGCCGCTGGAACGAGGCGCCGTCGAACCGGACCTCGTCGACGACGGCCGGGAAGCTGTAGGTCAGGCGCAGGTGGTCCCCATCGACGACGACGTCGAGCGGCTCGTGCCCCTCGGGGGGCCAGGTCACGAAGAGTGCGTCGTCGGGCCTCTGCAAGTCGAACCGGATGTACTCGACCCCCGAGCAAGCGAGCCAGCCCATGCCCTTCGCGTCGTCGATCGCGAGCGCCTCGGGAGTCTCGCATCGGCCGGCCCAGGCGGGCTCGTGGGACGACCGGACCGAGCCGTCGGGCGCCACCTGAATCAGCCGAGCGCTGCGTTCGCCCACGGCCAAGAGCCGCTCGTCGCGGCCGGTCGAAGGGAGGGCGAAGAGGCTGTAGGGGCGGTGCACCGAGGCGTCGAGCCAGCGCACTCCGGGCGGGGCGCTGCTGCGCTCGGCGTCGCAGCGGGCCGGATCGAGGTCGACGGGGCGGTCGTCGGTGAAGAACACGCCTTCGGCCATGAGCGTGCCCAGGACCCCCGAAAGCGGCACCAGCATGAGCACCGGGGCGAGCACCCAGGGCCGCCAGGCGGGGCGTCGCACCGCCGCCACCACACTCGCGGCCCCCAGCCCGGCGGCCAGCGGGAGCAGGGCCGCGGCGGGCGGCCAGAACTGCATCGCAAACGCGACCGACACACCGAATGCCGTCGCGTGGGGGAGCGCGCCGACGGCCGCCTCGACGCCGACGCGCACAGGGGTCGAGCGGGTCACGCCGTGCGCCGCCGCGGCGCCGACGACAGCGGCCGGAAGCCCCCAGACAACAACGAGCAGTCCGGGGATCGCCAGCAGCGTCGTCGCCCCGTGGTAGGCCACGACCCAAGCGAGGGCGACAAATCCGCGGCCCGCGTGGGCGCTGCGGAGCAGGACGACAGCCCCTGCGGCCCAGGCCGCCGTCTCCAGGGCGGCGAAGGCCAGCGGGCTGTGGTCGACGACGTTGCCGCCGCCGAACAGCCACCGGGCCAGGACCCACGGCCCGCCGGTCCGCACGAAGCCCGGGCTGGGAGGCAGGAACGTGGCGGCCAGCGACGCCAGGATCGCGAGCCCGAACAGGCCCTGCAGAGCTGGCTGGGCCCAGCGCCGGGGCCCCGGTCCGCCCCCGGCGGGCGGGTTGTCTGTCGCTCCGTTGAGCGCGCTGGGCGGGCCGGTCATAGGCCGCGGAGTCTAGAGCACCGATCACCCGACCCGCGCTTCGCCTCGCTTGCCCCGTCACGGCGGACTGACGCACCTCGGTCTCCCCCGCGGCAAGGCCCCAGGGTGTCCGGTTGCCGAGCGCGAGGCCGGTCGCGACAATGGGACGTGCTCGACGCCACGCAGCCGCCAGACATCGAGCAAAGCCCCGTTCGCGCGGACCGCGAAGGGCTGATCGCAGCGGCCCTGTCCGCGGTGGTTGCCGCGGTCGTTTCGCTCCCGCTGCTCCTGCAGCCGAACCGGCTCCTGCACGCCGACACCTACCGCGCCTACGACTGGCTCGAGGTCGCGAAGTGGCGCTGGTACGCGCGGGACGCGCTGCTGACGGAAGGGCACCTGCCCCGCTGGAACCCGTTCCTCGAGGGCGGCTTGCCGGCCTACGCCCACCCGTCGGACGGCACGCTGAGCCCGATGATGGGGATCTCCGTGCTCTTCGGGGTCCTGCAAGGGCTGAAGATCGAGGCGTTCTTGATGGCGCTGGTGGGCGCGGCCGGCACGGCGCTGCTCGCCCGGCGGTGGCTGCGGGTTTCCCCGGCCGCGGCCGCGGTCGCCGGCGTGGTCTTCGCGGTCTCGGGGTACCTGCCGTCCCGGGTCGCGGTCGGCTTCTACGAGTCGACGCTGATGTGCGTCGTCCCCGTCGCCATGCTCGGGATGTTCGAGGCCTCCCGCCGAGGGGCCGTGGCGGGGCTGCCGTGGGTGGTGGGCGCGGGGGCGCTGCTCGCCGCGACCGGCGTCCAGATGCAGCTGTGCCTGGCGTTCTCGTTCCTCCAGATGGGCCTGCTGGCCCTGCTCGCGCCCGCGGCCGGAGACCGGCTCCGCCGGGTGCTGCCCGTCCTCGTAGCCGTCGCTGCCGTGACCGCCGCGCTCGGCGCATACAAGTTCGTGCCGATGATCGACTTCGTCGCGGAGCGGGGGTACCGCATCCTGGCCCCCCCGAAGTCGCCGGGCCTGCTCGCGGGCATCTCTGGCCCCCTGCGCGGGCTCTTCGAGACCGCCGAACCCATGGGCGTCCTGCCCCTCGCACCGGGGGTGGTCACGCTCCCGGTGGGGCAGCTGGGCGAGTACGACTTCACGGGGCTTCCCCTCGTCGTGCTCCCCCTGCTCCTCGCCGGACTGGCGCTGGCCCCGCGGCGAGCCGCCGCCCCGTCGGCCCTGTTCGTCGTGACGCTGCTGCTGGGCTGGTCTCATCTGCACCGCCCCCAGCTCTCGCTGTTTGAGCTGCTGCGCCACCTTCCCCTGCTGTCGTCGATGCGCAACACGGCGCGGTACGTGTCGTTCTTCCTGCTGCTCTGGGGGGCGATCGGGGCCGGCGTCGGCGTCGCCGCGCTGCGGTCGCGGTTCCCGCGGCATCGGCGCCTGGTGCTGGTCGCCGTCGGGCTGTTGCTGCTCCCCCAGGCGGCTCGGAGCGCCACGCTGTTCGGGACGGTGTTCAAGTGGCAGCCCCCCGTCCCCCACCCGGCCGCGGCGCTCCACCACGTCCAGATGCCACCTCGCCCCTCGGCGGCGACCTCCGCGGTGCGCGCCTTCAACTGGGTCGGCCCGCAGATGGGGCTGGGCGCCCTGTACCGCGCCGAGGATCTGCCGCACCTCCCCAGCGCGGTGAAGCCGGCGCTGGCCCTGTCCATGGACGGCGAGTGGTCGCACGTGCCAGACCACCCCGGCGAGGTCTGGCTCCTGTCGGGCGCGGGCACCGCGTCGGGCCTCCGCCTGGGACCGGACCGGCTCCGATTCCGGGCCGACGTGCAGCCGACGTCGGTGGTGATCGTGAACCAGAACCCTCACCCCGGCTGGCGAGGCCCCCCGGGAACCGTGGTGTACCAGCACGACGCGCTGCTGGCGGTCCGGTTCGACCGACCGTTCCGCGGCGAAGTAGAGCTCCACTTCGCTCCACCGTTGGCGGTCGTCGGGATGCGGATCTCGGGGGGGACGGCGGGGCTCCTGGCCGCCCTGCTGCTGCTCGCCCGCCGGCGGCGGCACCGGCAGCGGGTCGTCCCGCAATGAGCCCAAGCCGCCGCGCACGGTTGAGGTCCCTGCTCTGCGCCGCGGTGCTCGTGACCGTGGGGTGCGGGCCGCCGCCCGAGCCGACCTGCACCTTGCCGCCGGTCTCCGCCACGGCGGGCGCGGCCCTCGACCTGGAGCTGCGACTGGAGGGCGCGCTCCCGGGAGGGGAGCTGCGGCTGGTCCTGCCCCACCCCTGGTACGGGCTCGGCGGCTCCGCGAAGCCGACCCGGGTGGAGGCCAGCGCCGACGGAACACCCGTGCCCGCGACGTGGGAGGCCCTGGAGCACGGCCGCGCCCACGCCGTAGCGGAGCTGCCTTCGTCGTCGGTCGCGACGCTGTCCATGGCCGGGCTGCGCGCACCGAGCACGGCCGGCGCGGCGGAGCTGGTGATTCTGTACGGACGGCGCGCACACCGGATCTGCCCCGGGCTCGCGCTGCCGGTCGCCGCCGGTCCCCCCGTCGAACTCCGGGTCGTTGGACCGAGCACCGCGCGGCCCGGCGAAGACGTGCGCGTCGGGGTCCGCTGGATCGACGCCGCCGGCAACGCCGTGGACGGCCCCCCCGTGGACCTCCGCTGGCGGGCGGTGGGCGAGGGGGACAGCGTGCCGATGGCACCGTTCGAGGGCCCCCACGGCACGGTTGCGGCGCCGCCGGCCGGGCTGTGGCGGCCCGAGGCCCACGGGGCGGGCCGCTCGACGCTCGGCGAGCCGCTGCTGGTGGCCGACGACGCGCCCCGGGAGTACTGGGCCGATCTGCACGGCCACGGGGCCTTGTCCGACGGCTGGAGCGCCCCGGAGCCGTGGTTTCAGCACGCGCGAGACGTCGCGTTCCTGGACGCCGCCGCCCTGTCCGAGCACGCGTGGCAGCTGACCGCCGTCGAGTGGGACCAGCTTCGGCAGGCGACGCTCGCGGCCTCGGTGCCGGGCCGATTCGCGGCGTTGTCGGCCATGGAGACCAACGTCGTCGGCCACGAGGTCGCCTACCTGCGCAATCCCTCGAGGCTGGACGGTGGCGTCGCGTCGGGCGCGACCACGATCTGGCAGGAGACCGACCTCGGCCGCCCCACGGGCGACTTCCGGCCGCGCCCCTCGGACTGGGCTCGAGACGAGGACGTGCTCATGGTGCCACACACCACGCTGGACCCGGGCATGGGCGCTGATCTGCCGTCCCGGCGGCTGGGCACCCTGCGCCTCGTCGAGATCTACTCCGCCCACGGCAGCAGCGCGGAGCGCGGAGGGTGGCGCGCGCTGCCCAGCCCGTCCCGGGAGCCGCGCACGTCGGTCGCGGAGCTCCTGGCGGCCGGGGAACAAGTGGGGTTCCTCGCCGCCGGCGACTCCCACGACGGGCGACCCGGCACCACGCGTTGGGGCGGGCGGCGGGGCGGGCTCACCGCCGTCCGGGCCGAGCGCCTGGACCCCGACGCCCTCTGGCTCGCCCTGAGAGACCGCGCGACCGTGGCCACCTCCGGCCGGCGGGTGCACGCCGACGCCAGCTTGTCGGGCCGCGCCATCGGACAGACCGCGCCGCCGGGGCTTCTCCGGTACCGGGTGGCCGACGTCGCCCCGCCCCGGCACATCTGGCTCGTCCGCGATGGGCTGACCCGACGCGAGGTACCCGCGGCCAGCCCCGGGGAGTGGGGGCAGGTCACCGTCACGGACCCGTTCCGGTCCCTGCACCTGGAGGTCGAACTCCACGACGGCGAGCGGGTGTGGCTCTCGCCCTGGTTCGGGCGGGCTCCCTGAGGCGCCGGACCGCTGCGGGAGGCACCGAGGCGGGTCCTCCCGCCGGCCTCGGTCGCGAACGCTGGCATCCTGAACCCGTGCACTCCGACTCCCCCGTCCGCGCCGCGATCCGCGCGCTGCTCTCCGAGCATTCGGTCCCCTTCGACGAGCTGAGCCACGAGCCCACGCGCACCTCCGCGGAGTCGGCCGCGGCCCGGGGCGTGAGCACGGACATCGGCGGCAAGTCGCTGCTGCTCAAGGTCGATGGGGTCTTCGGGATCTACGTGCTGAGCGCGAGCCGTCAGCTGCACGGCAACCAGCTGCGCAAGCAGCGGCGGGCGCGGCGCTACCGGTTCGCGACCGGAGAGGAGCTGGCTGCGATCACGGGCCTCGTGCCGGGCTGCGTCCCCCCGTTTGGCCGGCCCATCTTCGACCTGCCGCTGTACTGCGACCCCAGCGTGTTTGAGCAAGCCCGCATCGCCTTCAACCCCGGCAGCCTCACGGATTCGATCCTCATGGCGACGTCGGACTGGCGGCGGCTGGTGCAGCCCCTGGTCTTCCCCTTCAGCCGCCCCGCGCCGGGACCGCCAGCGCCCGGCCCCGCCGGCACGGCCCTTGCTCCCCCAGTTCCCGAACTCGGAGGTTCCTGATGCGCCGCTTGCTGCTCCTGGCCCTGGTCGCCCTGTCCGCGTGCGACACGCCGTGCCCCCGGACAGCGTTGCCGGAGTTGGCGGCCTGCCTGTCCCCCGACGCGGGCTGGGGCAACGTCGAGGGCGACGACACGACGGATCTGCAGCTGGCGCTCACGGGCGTCACCACGACCGACGTGGCCCCGGCCACCGACTGCTTCGGAGACCAGCAGTGGATCGGGGCGTTCCAGCCCAGCAATCCCCCGGTCTGGCTTCAGGGCCTCGACGCCGAGGGGGCCGCCTGGACCGTGGGGCTGGCGGCGCCGGAGCTCGAGGCCGTCGGGCTCGTCAGCTCCACGGACGTCGAGATCACCTGGTCGTTCCAGTTCGGTGGGTTCAGCCCCACCGTCGGAGCCATCGAGGTGCGGGACGACGGCGGCCTCGCGGCGTGGATCGGGGAGGCGGGCGAATTGAGGCAGCTCGCCCTGCCGGCCGAGCTCACGCTCGAAGAGGGCGGCCGGGTCTGCCACCAGTCCGAGTCCTGCGGGAGCTGGGAGTGGCTGACGCTGGAGGCGACCTGGGGCGGCCGAACCGACACCCTGGAGCACGGCTCGTCGATCACCTTCGGCGAGCACGAAGTCCTGCACGGCGGCTACCAGCGCCAGACGTCGGCCAGCACCAACTGCGCCGATTGGTTCGCCGCCAACATCCAGGCCGCCGTGATCCGCCGCTGAATCCGGGCGCAGCCGCCGGCGCCGGCCTCTGGTAGATCTCGGGCATGCCTCGGCTCCTGCTGCTTGCCCTGCTTTCCCTTGGCCTCGTCGCCTGCGGGGGTCGATCCCGCGGCAGCACCTCAAGCTCCGACGACGACGACTCGGCCACCGACGACGACGACGCCATCGACGACGACGACGCGGCCGACGACGACGACGCGGCCGACGACGACGACGCCACCGACGACGACGACGCGGCCGACGACGACGACGCGACGGCGCCCTACGAAGGCGACGACCCCGGCGAGTGCACCGACGGCGCCGACAACGACCAGGACGGGCTCTTCGACTGCGACGACCCGGGCTGCTTCGGCTCGCCCGACTGCCAGGGCGACGACGACGACGCGGCCGACGACGACGACGCAGCCGACGACGACGACGCGGCCGAC
>Ga0055584_100000608_pt1 | contig 34034 bp, 23 predicted proteins | sample OSDHelmetaG_FD_58716 | JGI IMG/M metagenome (GOLD analysis project Ga0055584, IMG submission 58716) | Pelagic marine sediment microbial communities from the LTER site Helgoland, North Sea, for post-phytoplankton bloom and carbon turnover... | ecosystem: Environmental > Aquatic > Marine >... | reverse complement strand
AATATGAGAGGCGAAATGCCTCTCACTAATTTACTCCGTTTTACTGGGGGAAGCTCAGAGTAAAAATACAGTAGTCTCGGCATGCCTGCTGCGGTTCTGCCCTGTCCCGAGCTTCAGTACTGTATTTTTACTCTGACCCCATTAGTTAAGATGCTATCTAAATCCTGAACAGCTAGGTAGTGTGACCGAGTCCGTCGTAGTCACTTCCCCATACGCCCCCGTATTCGCATATCCGTAGTGAAGCGTAGTAATGGTTAGCTCTCTGCCTCCCCAGGAAGAATCAAAATGAACAACTCCAGATGGAGTCTGACTAATTCCAGAAGCGGTATTTTCATCGAATGCTGGGTAATGTAGTAGCAGAGGAGTTATAGCGACTTCCATGCCTATTGACGAAATAAACGGCCAATCCGAAGGAGAGGTCTCATTCCAAACCTCAAAAAAGACGTCAAATCCCTTTGTGCAGCTCCCACTATACGAGGCGTTTGATCCGAAGCTGAGGGCACTCAAGTTACTGGAAAACCCAATGAATAGGGCTAGAGCGCAAGTTACTTGAAAGAATATTCTTGATAATTTAGCCATTTTTTATTCCCCTTCCATTATTCACAAGCAAGAAAAGAATCTGAAAATTGCCAAGCCAACCATTGTTTAAAATGGGGTTAAAAATGGGGTCAGAGTAAAAATACAGTAGTTTCGTTAGGATTGCTGCGGATCCGCCCTGTCCCGGGCTATTTTATACTGTATTTTTACTCTGACCCCGTTAATTAACTTAGTAGTTATTGCCTCGCCCATCCTGGATGCTGGGCTGAGTATAGGCGGGCCTGGAATTGAGCACGTCCAGCGTCATCGCCGCCTGCTCGCTATGCGTCACCCAGTCCTCGAAGCTCTGGCACACGCGTCTGCGGATGAAGCTGGATGAGCTAGTTTCGGTGACACAGAAAACCTGTTGTTCGGGGGGCAGGCCACGGTTGTATTCTGCCAATTCCACGGCACTCATGCTGCCGAATGCGGGGCGACCGCTATTACAGGCGGCGAGCAGGAGGGCGAAGCACACTATCAATAGAGTCTTCATGGCCAATATTCTACCGCAATCGCTGAATTATTCACCACATGCGCGGCGGATTGACCCTGCCTGCGCTAGCCGATAAGCTGAGGGGCCCTTGATTACTGTGCCTGCGCCCCTTGGACTATAACGATACCTATTATTTACTGCTCGCCGCCGCGTTCGTCTGCATCGCGAATCTAATGGCGCTTGCAGGCTTGGGCGTAAGCTACTTCAATGCGAAGAAGGGCTATATCCTGCTAGCCTGTTTCGCTGTCGTCGTAGAGATCTTACGCCAAATTCCCGATTTTCTACTCGTCGACCATCCCGACTCCTACCCAGTGCTGCTAGCCTCCTCAGCGCTACAGTTCGTGGCTTCTGCGATATTCCTGGCAGCGCTACTGCAGCTGGCAGGTAAGCCAAGACGGCATGGCCAAGCGCTGCTCGGCTTATTTACACTGCTCTTTCTGTCTATTTCTGCCTATGAGTATTTAGCCGAGGTCGCCTATACGGTGGCCACCTGGTACGTTTCCAGCATCCCTGTACTGCTCACCACCGCAGCCCTATTCTGGGCTTCGTGGAGCATCGCCACGCCCTCCTCCGGCCGCAATCTCCTTCTGCTAAGCAGCCTCACCTTATTTGTGGCGCGCGCCTGGCTTCCGGCAACTCTGGAGTCACTGGACCTTCTGTACTTGATCTACTACATGGAAGTGCTGATGTTCCCCATCATGGCGATGGCCCTGAATCTAACCGAAGTCGAAGCGACGCATGGCAAGGTGCAGGCGTTATTGAAGAAGCAGACTCAATCGGAAAAGGATCTGCAGTTCATTCTCGACAATTCGCTGGATATCACGCTGATCGCGGACAACGTAGGCCTGCTGCTTTCCTGGAACAAGAGGGCCGAGGGTGTGTTTGGTTATGACGCGAATCAGGTTGTCGGCAAGTATCACATCGACGAGCTGTTCGCGGGAAATTACTGGCACAAGAACGCCACTGAATTTAATGAATTTGAAGCCCTGATGGAGAACGTGGACGGCGGAACCTTCCCCGTCAAGGCCCGCATGAGGACGGTGCACAAAGACGACGAGACCTACAGTATCTATGTGATTAACGAAGAGACTGAGGCCAAGGCACAGATCTCGGCTGCGAAGTAGGGCGTTCAGCTTTCTATTGGCACCTGATTAGCACCGCGTCGCCTTTATAGATTCGGCCAGGGAAACAGATCCACCGGCGGCACATCCAGATTCACTTCGTTGCCACGCGCCATCACGAAGCTCGGCCGCATCATGGCCGAGATATCTTCCATTGGATTGCCTCGTGTCGCCACGATGTCCGCGTCCTTGCCTGGCTCTATGGTGCCGGTGACATCGGTAAGATCCATCAGGTCCGCGGCATTGACGGTGGCCGAGATGAGAATATCGCGCTCCGCCATGCCCGCCTCGTTCATCAACACCATCTCATAGGCATTGGTGCCGTGGTCGTTAACTCCCGCGTCGGTACCGAATGCAATTTTTACCCCTCTTTCGTAGGCGATATTCAGCGCGTTCTTCATGACAGGGCCGACCTCCAGTGCCTTCTGCCGCACCGCGGGCACGAAGAAATCCGGTTGCTCCGTCGCGATGCGCTCCACCGTATGCCCGGCGATTAGGGTCGGCACCAGATAGGCGCCGGTTGCGACGAATAGATCAGCAGTCTCCGCATCCAGGTAAGAGCCGTGCTCTATCGAATCCACGCCGGCGCGCAGCGCCGCCTCTAGCCCTATCTTGCCGTGCGCATGAGCCGCCACCTTCCTGCCCATGGCGTGTGCAGCCTGTACCAGCGCGATCTGCTCTTCGTCGGTAAACTGCTGGCCGGTTCCGGTCGCGGTCTGGCTGAGCACGCCGCCCGTCGCCACGTACTTGATATGGTCGGCGCCGAACTTGACCTGAGTTCGAACCGCCTTACGGCATTCGGCTACGCCATCGCAAACGCCCGAATGGGGATGAGGAAATATATCGTCGCGAAAGCCACCGCCGTCGCCATGACCACCGGTAGGTGTGATGCCCTGTCCCGCCGCCTTGATGCGCGGACCCATGACGATGCCCTGATCGATACCATCGCGAAGAGCGAATATCGCGTTGCGGTCGCCACCGACGTTTCTTATCGTGGTAAAGCCGGCACGCAGCGTGCGCATGCCAAACTCCACGCCCATCAGAGTGCTGAGCTCGGAGGATCGCGTGACACGAATTTCGCGACCGTTCGGCTCCTGTTGGCTAAGTATGTGGGTGTGCGCATCGATCAGTCCCGCCATCACGAACTGATCGCGCAGGTCGATGATTCTTGCGCTGCTCGCCCCATTCACCTGCCCGGCAGTTACATAGCCATCCCGCACCTCGACTATTAGATTATTCCTAACAATTATACTTTGCTCATTGCGTACTTCTTCGCGCGCATCTGCCAGAAGCGTGCCCGCATGTATGATCTTCCACTCATCCGCAATCTGCGCCGACAACCCAGCGCTGAAGCTGAGCAGATACAAAGCTAGATACTTTCTTAACATGACTACCTCGATCTATCTGATTTAGTGTTTGCCCGACTCGAACATATTCAGCTCGGGCTTCTGGATGGAAGATTTATATGGCACTTCTTCTTACTCGGGCTTCCACATCACATAGCTAGCACTGCTATTAGCGTGCTTCAGCATCTCGAGTAGCGGCGCTGCGCGTGCGGACAAACTCACATACTCTTGCTCCGCCTCCTCGTCATCGGGATCGCTATCGAGCACTTCCGGCTCCGACAGCGAGGCCTCCAGTCTTGCGAGCGCGTCAACCACGGCGGCGCCGCTGATCGAGCCCTCGAGCTTGGAACCCTGTCCCATTCGCGCCAACAGGTCTGCGGCCACCTCGCTCTGCATGATGAACGGTGCCATTTTCTTGCTTTCGAATTTAATAAAAATTATCGTCTCCCGTTGTCACGGTTGGCGGATGATCGGTGAAAATCATGCGCTCATTTCACTACTGTTTTTGCGTCGAAGAGGCCACTATAAGAGATAAGCCAACGAAGGGCACGCTCTTACTTGCAGCCTTTTCGAAAGGCAGCCACCTGCCCGCCACAGCGAATATTCGCCTCGGCCCCTAAGCATTCCTATAAACCCTCCTAGTTTACCCCTTGTTAAGTCAGAAGGTTAGCCAAAAAAAAAAGCCCAGCGCTTGCACGCTGGGCTTTTTATCTAAGGGGCTAAGGTCTCATCTAGAACTCATAGTTAACCCGTGCATACAGTACCCGACCAAGCGGGTTCTGCAGAGACGTTACAGCGCCAGCAATCATACCGGTGCGTTGCGCCTCGCGGTCAAACAAGTTCCTCGCACCGAAGCTAATTGCCGCAGTGCCATCGAACAGTTCAAGATCCCTATACGCGTAGAACATATCTACAGTAGTCCAGGCTCGAATGACGTCGGTGGAATGCCAAGTGTTGCCAGGGAAGAATACCTGGAAACTGAATTCGTTAGCATCGAACACCACTTCATCGATATAGCGCACGGTTGTATTCACGCTATGGTTCCCGAGATTCCAGGACAGGTTCGCATTGGCGCGCCATTCCGGGATAGGAGGCACAGCACCAAAGTCGTTGTTCTGGTTACCAACGGCTTCGCGAACTATGTCGGTGTCCGAGAGCTGGAACTCATAAGTATCCATATGAGTCGCCTGCAAGCCAGCTCTGAAGTTACCGATATTACCCAGACCAATGCCGTCTAGCGTGAAATCGTACGCTAGCTGCAAATCCAATGCCTTGACTAACATGCTGGACGCATTCGAATCACTCTGCTGAATACGCGTCGTAGTTTGAATATCCAGCGGGTCTCGAGCGATTCGCTTGTCCGATAGCGGATTCGCCACCCAGGCCTCTAACACAGCCACTGAGGGGTACGGATTTGCGTCTGTAGGAGTGAAGCCCGTATTCAGTTGGAAGTTTGCGTAGTCATTTCTCACGATGTCTTGCGAGGTAGTACCAACGATCCGATCAACGAAGTCTGTCTCGCTGTAGGTCAGCGACAACGTCAGGTCGTCGAAGAGGTCCAGGTCCACACCTATCGACAGGCTATCGGAAGTTTCTGATGCCAGGTTCGGATTACCCGAGCTACAAGAAGTGATGAAACCTGAAAAAGGTGTAAACAGGTCGTCCACATTACTCAGGCCACAAGACTCTGGATTATTCAGCTGCGGCAGTGTCGGCGCGATGAAGGCTTCGCCCTGCGTCGCACGTAGCGTCACCCAGTCGGCCGGCGTATAGATAATCCCGAATTTCGTCACCACCTTGCCCTGACCAGTACTAAACTGCTCGTCGCGAACCGCGGCGCTCAGTTCGACATTGCTCAGCACGGGCAGCGAAAACTCCGCGAAATAGGAGTCACTGGTGCGACTATTCTTGGTTGCTGGAACCTGAATACCGATCAGCTGATCATTCATCTGCACGCCTGGTGTCGGCACGTTTTCATCAGTTTCATCGCGGCGTTGATAGCCGAAAGCTGCGCTGATCGGACCGCCAGGAAGCTCGAACCCACCCGGTGAAATTTCACCGTTTAGGATGAGATCAAAGGTCTGCAGCGTGTCTGTATTGTTGACGCGCTCTCGCGTCGCGATGGCATCGGCCACTGAAACCGAGTTCAGGTAGCGCGGATCATCCGTGGCGAAGGGGTTGAAGCATGCGTCTACATCAGTGATCACATCACAGTTCAGGCCTTGTTCAACGGCACTGAAGCTAAAGGTCTGGCTAGCTACGTCTACTTCCTTGCTCTCGCCGTAGGTATAGAACGCAGTACCTTCCCAGCCTTCGATGAAGGGTACGGTGAAATCGGCAGTGAATGCCAGCCGCGTATCGCGATCATCAAGGTCGGCGCGATTGATGCCATCCTCGCCATGACGTGAAGAGAGCGTATTGCCCTTGTGGAACGGCAGCCAGCTCGAACTCATGGGAACATCTTCGTTGAAGGGTACGCCGCCCGCAGCATCGGCAGATAGTGGCGCAAATTGGTTTGCTGCCAACACGACCACACCATTCGCATCTCGTAGTGGCAGCGGGTTGCCATAGCCATCGGTCACGATAGCACCACCAGTATCCAAGCGAGGCTGCGCGAACAAGTCACGCCCATCGCCGCTACGTGCTCGGTAGGGATTACCCGGTAGCTCACCGCGCACGATAGGCAACTCGCCAAAGCGTGCACCTGGGTTACCCGCATTCTGACGACCTGTCGCGATCTGCCGCCCCCAGAGTAATTGCCCACTCAAGGTCAAATCTTCATTCACTTCCCAAGTGAGGTTAGAGAACAGGGAGGCGACACTCTTGCCACCCATAAAGTCACGTGTATCGGCAAAGGGAGCCCAGCAACGACCTAGAGCTAGCGTTCCGAATCTATCGCTACCATGCACTGTAGGGTCATTGTTCGGGTCAGTACCACAAATCGGTTCCGGTGTGCTGACTGACGCTCCGGTCAATACGCCATTTTCGTCCCGCTGGGGCACATTGTAGTTTGTGGGGTTCGCTCCACTATTATGGGTTAAACCCGAGCGCACTAATTTGGGGCGGTCTGTCCATTGTAGCGTTCCATTGGCACGGTAAGAGCCTGAAACAACGAGATCAACCCCATCGCCTAGCTCCCTGCCCCACAGAAACGATGTGGTTTGATCGCGAAAATCACCGCGAGAGTCCTGTTCATTAAAATGCTCAAGCTTAAACCCGTCATAGGACTTGTAAGGCAACATGTTCACCACGCCGGCTACCGCATCGGTGCCGTACAGGGCTGCCGCACCATCAGTTACAATGTCCATCCGTTCAATGGCGATTCCCGGGAGCAGCCTCTGCACATTGCCATTGGTCGTCCGCTTGCCATCTACCAGCTGCAATGTAGCTGATGATCCCAAACCGCGCAGGTTAAAGGCCGCGGAGCGACTATTCGAGCCGCCTGCCTGAATGGATTCTGTAGTACCCGTTCCATTATTGAATGTTTGATTGACTACAACCTGCGCCATATTCATTGTGCCTTCAGCCTCAAGGTCTTCGGCAGTAATTTGAGTAATTGGCGATGCGGCCGTGAGCCCTTCACTTCGACGGATATAGGAGCCAGTAACTATGACCTCCTCCACCTGGCTATCCTGTGCGGATACCGTGTAAGGAGTGGCCAGTAGGCCAAGAGCTATGCTAGTAAAAAGAGTGGTGCGCTTAAATTTACTTGTGGGTGTGTGGACCTTCATACTAATTCTCTCCACTAATTATTTTGATAAAGTGTTTTTTCGAATATTTACAGCAGGATGCGGAGGAGATTCCAACACTCAGCTCACCCAGCTGGGGTGAGAATAGGCAATTAAATATGGGAAAACAACTAGGCGCAGGACAGACGGATTGTTTCACATGGTAGAAATGTGGCCGGACGCCTTCTATCACGCATCGACAACAGAAATATCAGGTTGCACCTAAAGCTGAATCTAGCTAGATAGAACATCCGTTGGATCAAGCATAAATGGGTATTTCTGTATCATTTTCGGTGTAGATTCTTCACACTTTTAGCCCCCAAGCTCAGACTGACTAAATCATTGTAAGCGCTATTTCTAGTGTGCTATACCTACTATTCGCTTTGAAAATCAGGGGGACGCAGGGAGCGGAAAAGCGAGCTAATCGAGAAGTAGCAGTCTTACTTATGATCACTAAAAATAGCAAAAAAAATATGGAGTAAGCAATATGACTACCCACAATCCGAAGTCCAAGTTAAAGCGCAAGGCACTCTATTCCAGTGTCGCGCTCAGCCTTCTAACTACACCCATCCAGCTATCCGCACAGGATACCGCCGTCGAAGAAGTGATCGTAACGGGGTCATTTATCCGTCGCAGTGAAGGCCTGACTGCCGCATCGCCCATTACCCAACTATCAGCCGAAGATTTGGTCAACGAGGGCACATTGAACATGGCTCAAATTGTTCAAAACTTAACCTTCAACAATGGAACCGGAACGACTAATTCGATTCAGGCCAGTGGCGCCTCAAGCAATTCTGCTTCGTTTAATCTGCGTGGCTTAGGCGATCGAGCTACTTTACAGCTTATCGATGGCAAACGCACCACCAGCAACAATGTACACAGTCTAATGCCCACAATCGCGATCGAGCGCTTGGACATCGTTACCGACGGCGCCGCCGCGCTCTACGGCACTGACGCAGTTGCGGGCGTGGTAAATTTACTACCCTATAAGTCCTACGACGGTTTGAGAATTGAGCATTTCAATGAAGAAGATTCACGCGGCGACTACCGAGATCAAACTACATCCTTTCTTTGGGGCACACAGCTTGGCGATGGTGTCGAATTCGTGGCTGCGGGCTCGTTCAGGCACAATGGTACGCTAGAGTGGGCCGACCGGCCGAAACTGGTTAGAGCAGGCCTTACCCACAACAGCGGCGCGAACCCCACAAATTATAATGTGCCTGTTCGCGATAACAACGGCGCACTGACTGGCGCTTCAGTGAGCACTCCCGAACCCATATGCGGCACCGACCCAAACAATGACCCTACAGTGCAGGGTAGCGACAAGTACGGCACACTCGCGCTTGGGCGCTGTTGGGCGCCCTTCGCCGACACGCGGGACTTCGCCGAGACCAAGGAAGTGGCTTCCTTCTATTCGAATCTCAGCTGGGACGTAAACGAGGACCTGGACCTAGGCGCTCAGGTACTGTGGAGCCGACAGACTGGTCAGGGGCGGCAGAATGCAGGCAACCCCGGCGCCCGTTTTGGAGAGCTCCCAATAGTCCGCGGCGAGCTGCCGGGCAACCCCTATCGCGCGCGCAGTGGAGACGGTCGCGACCTGTTTGCTCAGCCGCGACTAGATTCGATGGGCGCACAAGTCTTGGATGGCTATGGCAGGCCGCTACCACTGCGTGATGCAAACGGGGTCGTGCTGCTGGCTGCTAACCAATTCGCATCCTTGGCCAATGATACTATGGGTGGCGTTCCCTTCAACGAAGACGTTCCTATGAGCTCTAGCTGGCTACCGTTCCACAAAGGCAACACCTATCCATCAACCGTTGGCAGTGATGGAATCAATCGGAAAGAGGCAGATCAACGACACGGCCGCCTCGCTTTAACCGCAGACTTCACTGTGCCGTATATCGATGGCTGGGAAGGAACGGCGATGTATAGCTATGCGATGTCGAACAATGTAGGCGCAAATACGCAGATATTTAGTTTTAGCGCGGTAGAAAAAGGTCTAAATTGTGATGTGATTACCGACGTGGATGCCTGTTTTAATCCGTTTGCCACAGACGATCCTCGCTTCCTAAACACGGTAGCGGTAGCGGATTCGATTAATCGACGTGAACGCGTGGATAACACGGATATATTGCAGACCTTCGACTTTATTCTCAATGGCGATATTTCCCCAGGCGGCTTTGAATTGCCAGGGGGCCCGATCGGCGCAGCATTCGGTTACCAGCGTCGCGAGGAGACTGATGACGATGTCCCTACCCCTGGCAATCAGGCTAACGATCAGTTAATTGGCATTCAAGTCCCCGCGCAGAAAGTAAACAGACAGAGTGACTCGTACTTCGCCGAATTCTCACTGCCTGTATTGTCCAATCTAGAACTAAGCGCGGCCGTGCGCGATGAGCAATTTAGTAGTGGCCAAGGCAAGGTCGTATCCAAGTTCGGCATTATCTACACACCAACCGACTGGCTCACTTTGCGTGCGACGCAGGGCGAGGCCTTCATTGTGCCAACCTTGCCACAGCTCAATCGACCCGAATCTTGTGGTTTGAGCAATGTGGACGATCTTTTCACTCCATTCTCAGGCTTCATAACGTCCTGCAACTCAGGCAACCCAAACTTGGCATCGGAAACGTCGGATAGTATGTCTTTCGGGATAGATCTCGCCCCGCTCGATGGTCTTACCCTTTCGCTGACGTATAGCGAGACCGACTTCTCTGATCGAATAGTAAGCACAACCACGCAGGATATTGTGAGATCGGACTTCGCGAATTTCCAGCAAGCTACAGGGTTTTCACCAACGACGGCTAACCCCTACCCTTCAGTTGCCGAACTCGAAGCATGGGTAGCAAACCCTCTATCGGACAAGCGAATATCTCGCGACCCACAAGATATCCAAACTACGACACGAATTCAGCAGAGTGACTCGAATGCATCTTCCATGCTAGTGCAGGCTTGGGATCTTCAAGCGAACTACGTATTCACACTGGATAGTTTGGGGCTAGGCAACTGGGGTGATTTCAGAGCCAACCTGCAAGCGACCAAGACCGACACCTATGAGTTTCAGCTCTCGGAACTCGATCCGGTAAGAGAAGCGATGGGAAATCAGAACAATTCCTTTGGAGCGGTTCCACCTATTCCTGAATGGCGCGCAAATTTAAACCTAGGTTGGTCACTCGGCAATCACAGTGTTAATACCACTGTGCGATACATAGACGAGGTGGCATTCGATGCCAATGAGTTCAGCTTCCAAGTTTTCTTTCCCGGCAACAATTGGAGCTCGACTGATGTCATACGCGCCTGGACGCAGACCGATATGTTCTATACCTATAGAGACTTGAGCCTGTTTGATGGCAACGCCGCGCTCAGCTTGGGCATGAGAAATGTATTCGATCGAGAAGCACAGCGGACAGGCATGATCGCCGGTGCGGTCACTTCCATGCAGAGCGTGCTTGGCCGCGTATACTATGCACGAATCAACTATGAGTTCTAGTTGATCAATGTGTGAAAGGATGAGTCGATCATATTTCCAACGACTCATCCTCAATTAGAAAGCTCAGCCTTAAACCGCTGGGCTTTCTTCGTTCTGCCTCTTCTCATTTCCTTTCACAATTCGCCACTCACCTGAATGGGTGATTTCAAAATCAAGCCCCCGCGCTAAGCTGCACTCTGCATGATCAACTATCTAGCGCCGAAGGATCCATGAAGAATCCAGAAGCGGCGGAGTATCTCCAAATAGGGAATGCTCAGGCGGGGCTGTTCTGGGTCCATTCGGCGTCGGTAATTGGTTTGAATATTCCGTTATCCATCTAACACTTTACTACTCAAGAGGTCCAAGATGAAAAATTCACTCTACAAACTAATTGCAACGCTGCTTTTCTGCATGGCTTTCACAACTGCACAGGCACAGATCTTTCCCGCACTTACGGTGTTCGATGCCGACACCGGCACGCTGAAAATGCCCAGCTTATTGTTTCAAGGCAAACTCTATTATCTTGAGATGACAATCGCCGATGCGGGGGCTCTCACTTTACAGATCGATGAAGAATCGATGACGGATATTACACCCGATGGCAGCCTAGCTGGCAATGTGCCGGAGAATATCGTCGGCACCTGGACCGTTGATGGCGAAGACACGCAGTTCACATTCAATGGCGATGCAAGCTGGAATATGGAACAGGCCGCAGGTGTAGATGAAGGCGAATGCCCCGATGGCGGTGCCGAGACTGGCACCTTCCGCTATACGGCATCCACGGGCGTATTTATCCCGACCTTTATTAGCGATGACAACGGCCAGTGTGGGCTCTCTCACAGTGGAGGCGTGCTTCGCTTCTACCCCGATGGCAATACGCTTACTGTGCGCTTCGGCGCAGAGGATGAGACGGCGACACTGACTCGCGTCGACTAGTCAGCGGACACACTGTAGCCCAACTCTAACTGATCTCGCGCATTTAAGGTCCGGCACTATGTGCCCGGGCCTTATTCTGTGCGCACGAGGAGCCAGAGCAGCGCCACTCACTAATTTTCTCATCCTGATAGCAAAGCGCTTCTGCCAACTGCTACAATCGCCAATTCAGCCAAAAGGGCCAAGCTGGGCAAGCAGCCAACGACCGCCGCCCTTTCTTACTCTTCTAGTCGAACAGATGCCTCCATGACACTTTCGCTCACAGATATCGAAGCAGCAGCAGACCGCATCAGCGATGCTACTGTCAATACTCGATTCGAAAAGTCCCAGACGCTTTCCTCGATGTCGGGTGCCGAACTCTATCTGAAGTTTGAGAACTTTCAGTTCACCGCATCGTTCAAGGAGCGCGGCGCCCTTAACAAGCTTTTACTACTTAAGGAGAAAGGCGAGGTGAGTGGCGTTATCGCTATGTCTGCGGGCAATCACGCCAAGGCCGTTGCCTATCACGCACAGCGTCTAGGAATCCCGGCGACTATTGTTATGCCGAAGAACACGCCCAATGTGAAGGTTGAAGACACCAAGAACTTCGGCGCCAGGGTAATCCTGCAAGGCAACTCGCTCGATGATGCCGCGAGTCACGCGCGACAGATCGCGCAATCTGAGAACCTCGTGTTCGTTCATCCCTATAACGATGTCGATATTATGGCGGGGCAAGGCACGGTGGCATTAGAGATGTTAGCTGTGGAACCGAACCTCGATTGCATCGTCGTGCCCATCGGTGGCGGCGGCTTGGTAGCCGGCGTGGCCACTGCGGCGAAAGCGATTCGTCCTGAGATCAAGATCATCGGTGTAGAGGTTGAGGCTTACCCCAGTGTATATAACGCGCTAAACGGCATCCAACAGACCAAGGGCGGTTCTACAATCGCCGAAGGCATAGCCGTGAAACAACCCGGCGACATGAATATGGAAGTCATAGGAAGACTCGTGGACGATATTCTCCTGGTGAGCGAGGAGTCTATAGAAGAGGCGATAAATCTGTTCCTAAGCATAGAGAAGACCGTAACCGAGGGAGCCGGTGCGGCGCCTCTAGCGGCGGTACTGTCCAACACACAGCGATTTAACGGACTGAAGACTGCGCTGATACTAAGCGGGGCTAATATCGATTCGCGCATTCTGGCCTCGGTGTTGATGCGGCGCTTGGTTAGCAAGGGGCGTATCGTGCGCTTCCTGGTGGAGATAGATGACTCGCCAGGTAGCCTCTCCGACGTCGCCGAGGCCATAGGCGAATTTGGCGGCAACATCCTCGATGTGTCACATCAGAGGATGTTTGCCAGCGTGCCAATAAAAAAGGCCGATCTCTATCTGACCGTGGAGACCCGCGATGCCGCCCAAAATGAGGAGATCCTCGGCAGGCTGAAGGAACTGGGCTATGACGCGGAGCTACTCAAGGAATAAGCCGGCAAGCCCCGCTGCCGCTGCACCCTAGCCCAGAGGATAGGCCCCTCAGCGATCGATCACTGAGCCGGTGAACTGGCTCTCAATCTGCGTTAAACTGGCTCTCTACCTAGGCAAATGGACGCATAGCCGAGGTGGACACTAGCTTGTAAAGGGGGCTGTACAGTGTCAGTAGTATCATTCAAAAAACCAAGCAAGAACCCATCCGATTCACAATCTCCACGCAGTTGGGTTCGGTTCGTCACGGCCGCAAGCCTATTCGACGGCCATGATGCGGCGATCAATATCATGCGCCGCATCCTGCAAGCCAGTGGCGCCGAAGTTATACACCTCGCTCATAATCGCTCCGTACAGGAAATCGTCGAGGCCGCGATTCAGGAAGATGTCGATGCGATCGCCATTAGTTCCTATCAGGGTGGACACATCGAGTATTTCAAGTATCTGGTGGATCGCCTGCGCGAGTTGGGCGCTTCGCATATTAAGATATTCGGTGGCGGTGGCGGTGTCATCATTCCATCGGAGATCGATGAACTGCATGCCTATGGCGTAACACGCATCTACTCCCCCAGCGACGGCCAGAACATCGGTCTGCAGGGCATGATCGACGACATGCTACAGCGCTGCCACGAAGGCCGTAAGCAGGCGGCCGCGCCGGATCTTGAAAAAATACCCAGCGGTGACAGGCTTGTCCTGACCCGCATGATCTCCGCCATCGAGAATGGCGAGTATAGCGCCGACGCATTGGGAACCCTGCAAGCGAAGGCGCAGGCAGCTGCTGCCACGCCTATCCTTGGAATCACGGGCACTGGTGGTGCCGGCAAGTCATCGTCTACCGACGAGATCGTGCGCCGCTTTCGCCAAGACAGCAGAGACAGGCTACGGATTGCCGTGCTGGCGATCGATCCCACGAGAAAAAAGACAGGTGGCGCCTTATTGGGCGACCGCATTCGCATGAACGCGATAGATCATCCGAATATATTCATGCGCTCGCTCGCGACCCGCGACGCGGCCGTAGAGATCCCCGAAAGGCTGAGCGATGTCATCGCTGCAATAAAGCTCTCCGGCTTCGATCTGATCATTATAGAAACCCCAGGCATTGGTCAGGGCGATGCCGGCATCGTGCCCTTCGTCGATACCTCTCTCTACGTCATGACTCCAGAATTTGGTGCGGCCAGCCAGCTAGAGAAGATCGACATGCTGGATTTTGCTGACGTATTCGCCATCAACAAATTCGATCGCAAGGGCAGCGAAGACGCGCTGCGAGACGTCTGCAAACAGGTGCAGCGCAATCGCGAGGCCTTCTCGCAGCTCCCCGAGGAGATGCCGGTGTTTGGCACCATTGCCTCGAAGTTTAACGACGACGGCATCACGGCGCTGTATCAGGCCCTGCTGCCCCTACTACGGCAACATGGACTGCCCGACTTCGAGCAGTACATCGAGCCCCTAGTTACCAAGAAGTCCACACAGACCGCTATGATAATTCCGGGGGGTCAGCAGCGGTATCTGGCCGAGATTGCAGAATCGGTGCGCGACTATCACGCACAGGTGCGCACACAATCTCAGCTGGCGCGCGAGAGGCAGCAGCTTCAGGCCAGTAAGGCTATGCTTGAAGCCGCGTCGCGAGACGGCAGCGCACTGGATGAACTGATTGACGTTAAAGACGACGCGATGGACGTCAAGGCTAAGCGTTTACTCGATGCCTGGCCGCAGCTGCAACGCGACTACCGCGGCGAGGAATATGTCGTTCAGATTCGGGACAGAGAGATACGCACGGCATTGACGCGCAGCTCACTATCCGGCACGCGCATTCCCCGCGTCTCACTGCCGGACTACGAGGATCACGGCCAGCTATTGAAATGGCTGCTGCTGGAGAACGTGCCGGGACGCTTCCCCTTTACCGCAGGGACGTTCCGATTCAAACGCGAGGCGGAAGACCCTACTCGCATGTTCGCGGGAGAGGGCGACGCGTTCCGCACCAATCGTCGATTCAAGCAACTGTCCGAGCATTCCGAGGCCAAGCGGCTCTCGACTGCGTTCGACTCGGTTACCCTCTACGGTTTCGATCCTGCCATTCAGCCCGACATCTATGGCAAGGTGGGGAACTCCGGCGTGTCTATCGCCACCTTGGACGATATGAAGGAGCTATACAGAGACTTCGACCTCTGCAGCCCGACCACATCCGTTTCGATGACGATCAATGGCCCTGCACCAACGATACTCGCGATGTATATGAACGCAGCTATCGATCAACAGTTAGAAAAACATACCAGCGAAAACAGCAGCCCTCCGAGCGCGCAAGAATACGAAGCGATCAAGGCTCAGGCACTTGAGAATGTCAGAGGCACGGTACAGGCTGACATTCTGAAGGAAGATCAGGGGCAGAATACCTGTATCTTCTCAACCGAGTTTAGCCTCAAGGTCATGGGGGACATTCAGGAATATTTCACAGCCAACAAGATTCGCAACTTCTACTCAGTCTCCATATCCGGGTATCACATTGCCGAGGCGGGTGCGAATCCCATCTCGCAGCTTGCCTTCACTCTCTCAAATGGCTTTACCTTCGTCGAGGCCTATATCGCTCGCGGCATGAAGGTGGATGACTTCGCGCACAACCTATCATTCTTCTTCTCCAACGGCATGGACCCGGAATACACCGTATTGGGCAGAGTTGCCAGAAGAATATGGGCTACGGCGATGCGCTTCCGCTATGGCGCCAACGAGCGCAGCCAGAAACTCAAATACCATATTCAGACATCGGGCCGTTCGCTGCATGCACAGGAGATGTCCTTCAACGATATACGCACTACGTTGCAGGCGCTAATCGCCGTCTATGACAACTGCAATAGTCTGCATACCAATGCCTACGACGAAGCCGTAACCACACCAACGGAGGAGTCCGTACGCAGGGCGATGGCCATCCAGCTCATCATCAACAAGGAGTGGGGACTGGCCATGAACGAGAACTCCAATCAGGGGTCTTTCATAGTGGAGGAACTAACCGCCCTGGTGGAGGAAGCCGTGCTGCAGGAGTTCGAACGAATCTCTGAGCGTGGCGGCGTTCTCGGCGCCATGGAGACCGGTTATCAACGCGGCAAGATTCAGGACGAGTCGATGCACTACGAGCATCGCAAGCACGATGGTAGTCTTCCGCTAGTCGGAGTAAACACCTTCCTGAGTAGCGAGTCGGAGCCCGATCTTGAGATCGAGCTAGCGCGCTCCACCGATGCTGAAAAACAGAGTCAGATAAAGCGACTGGCGGAGTTTAAACAGCGGAATGCAGAGCACTCTGAGGACGCACTCGATCGGCTGCGCCGCGCCGCGATCAACAACGAGAATGTATTCGAGGAATTGATGAACGCCGTGCGCCATTGCAGCCTAGGCCAGATTACGGATACGTTCTTCGAGGTGGGTGGGCAATACCGCCGCAATATGTAGCCGGCATCGCCCTTTATCGGAATAGCGAGCTAAGCCGCCGAGAAGCTATAGGGCTGGCTTCTGAAACTTCATCACCACCCTGTCTGTCTTGCCGCGAACACTCGGGTCGCTCATCGGCTTGCGGCGATCATCGCTAGGGCTACGTAATATATCTGCCTCCCCCAAGAAGTCGAAACCGGCTGATATTAGATCGCTGCGAATGATACCCGGGTCGATGCGGTGCAGTGTATTTGCCACAGCTACACTCACACCCGGCTCGGCGGCATGATCCACGATGCCCAAGATACCGCCGGGCTTAATGATGCCGTAGAGTCGCTCGATAAAATTATCGGCATCGATAGCGGGCCAATCTGGCTCCGCAACATAGTAGAGGTCGTGAAATCCCAGGACGAACACGGCGGCGTCGTAGTAGTCGGCCTCTAGAGCCAGCTCGTTAGCCTCCATGACGATGTTCGAGACATTGGGCAGGCGATTTCCTTCCAGCCGCTCCTGAACGCCGGCACCGACGAATCCGTCCCAGCCGCCGTTGTTATAGAGCGCGACCTCACCCTGGGGCCCTACCACATAACTCAGAATCTCGGCGTAGTAGCCACCACCGGCAAATATGTCGATCACCTTCATGCCGGGCTCGATCTCAAAGAACTCCAGAACCGCAGCCGGCTTTCTGTCAGCATCGCGCTCCCGGTCCGCATCGGGGCGGCTGCTATTGGCCACCGCCTGCTCTATCGCGGTATGTCCATCGGCGAAGCTAAGCGCCGAGAGCAGCATAGCCGCTGAAATTAGCTGCAGCTGCGAGAATCGATTTGTTGAATAGTTGTTCATGAAGTCCCCTCCTCGCTTGTTACTATCAGCTCTAGAGTGTAGCTAATCCAGTATAGCGAAGGCTAGGGATATCAATGAGAAGTAGATCCCAACGGAGCAGGCAAGCGCTATACAGATACTCGCCAGAATATCGCGCACTTGATGGTAATTCGGCGACTTGTGTAACTCACCGTGGAGAATAAGCGTGGCGAGTATCGCGCCGCCGAAGCCGGCGAGGGGAATGCCGACGATACTTACCAGCGACAGCTTCCAACAGATGCGCAGTGCAGCTAGCTGATTGCGGGAGGTGAATGCGAAATACAGGCTACAGGCCAGCCAATAGTAGAACGAACCTGCGGCAACCACTGCGACAGCAAAAACTATAAGTTCCAAGACACTTTCTCCGAGCACAAAAAAGGGCGGTAATACCGCCCTTCTAGTATAACTGCCCTGCTACTACTATTCCGTCACATTTACCGTGATATAGGCATCGTGATAGAGGCCGCCATCATCGGCGCGACCCCAAAGGATATAGCTGCCTGGCTCGTCGAAGGTGACTTCGACGTCGTACATGTCATCCTCAGGTTGCTCGGGTGGTATCCACAGCGAACCCCATGGCGAGTTCGATCCAGCACGCGTGTCTTCCCACGGCTTCGGCTGTTGTGGACTAAAAGTCACATCGCCTTCTCCGCGATAGACGTTCCAAGACATAAACAAGCCGTTGATCTTGTCGACTGTTACCTTAGTCGGAGGCGTCAACAGCAAGCGCTGGCGTACGTTCTCCTCGGTAACGAGCGCGGCGGCCAGTGGGCCACCAGCGAACTCGGCGAACTCTCTAGCCTGTTCAACTGGATCAGTAGGTGTTGGTAGGCCGTCATCAGCCACATGCGCCTGCAGCCTGAGTGGCTGACCAGCTCTAACAGTACGGATATCATCACCCTGCACAGTCACTACGGGAGGGATATTCGCGCGCGACTCTGGGCTACTGGTACCAGCACCTAGCGAGCCTGTCTCGGAAGCGATTACCATATTGTCTACTAGGTAGTCCGCCTTCAGCGTGCCGTAAGCCTTACGCTCGACGCCATTTACATTCAGCGTCCAGACCAGCTCCCTATCGCCCCAGTCGGAAGGCACCTGCACTTCGAACGTGAAGCGGTTGCGGCGAGGCAAGAAGTGAGTCGGCTGACCGCGATCCGCTTCGCCGGGTGAGAACATATTGTTCTCGCCAACGGAAACGTCAGGCTCTTCTTCCCAGTTCTCGTTCATGTAACCAAACATCAGGTTAAATGTGCCGTCTTCATTGGGACGCCAGCCTTCGAATGCCGGCTCGACGTGCTGCCCGCTGCGATACGTATCTGCTGCTACCAGCGGCGATAAAACCACAGCACTAAGCGCGATCACGAATACTCTAAAAGCCTTACTCGCGCTTTCCATTTTTAATCTTTGCATGTCTAATTTGTCTCCTGCAATGCAACTTCATTACTAACCTCTTCCGAGGAATTTACCGGCGCAACAAGCGGCGCCAGACACAGTGGACAACCGATCACGTGATCGTTTGGCCCAAGGTTTAGGGTCTGACGGCGATTCTCCATCTCTTCGAAGAATTGCTCGTCACTCATTTTTACGCGCATGCCCAAGTCGATGAACATATTCGTTACGGAACGGTTGCCTGAACCCTGCCAGTTTCTTGGATCAGGAACGTTCGGGTTCGTCTCAGTATTGTTCATATATCCGACGATATGCAGGATTGTACCTTTAGGCAGCAGAGGCTGCGCATCGTTGTCATAGGCGTAGCCGCGTACCCAGTTGTGGTCGTAGCCGACGCAGGACAGAGTCTCAACTGTATAGCCCCAGATCGCCTCAAGACACATGCGCTCGCCCGGTGCGTGCAGATGCGGCTCGAAGCTAATAATCTTGATGTGGTCTTCGAGCACGGTATAGGCATGCAGTTCCTGCGCATCTTCATTGCCTGCGATGCTGATGTCCACGCCATTACCCAGGCCTAGCGATACACGCTCGTACTTCGGCTCATAGCCAACTGGGTGGAAGCGGAAACCGATCTCAAGATGGCCTGTGGTGTCCTTGCCATTGGAGTGCATATGTACTGAATCGGAAACGACGTAGGAGCCCGCCTTCAGAAGACGTCCGCCGTCCTCATCGAAGATGTCGGGGTTGCGGCCTACTTCGTGCACTGGCCAGCTGGTGGCTGTGCCTTCAACACGCTGACCGTTCTCGTCGATATCAGCGGTCGACCAGATCATGTGGTGGAAGATGTACCTGCCGCCAACCGTGTCGCGGCCCGTTCCGGCGGAGAAATTCACATCGTTTACTTCCACGATCTCAACAGACTTCACATAACGATCTTCTTCCAGAGGGATCTGGATTCTGTCGATCTCGCCCCACCAGTCTGGTGTGCCAGCCAACTTAGTTACGTCGTTGGTGCTCACAACCAGGTCTGGCTGGCCCGCTGTCCACTTCAGGTCGTCACTGAACACGAGAGGCTCAGGCGCATTAGCAGGATCGCCCTTGGGCGTGCCACTGCGTGCCCATGTCGAGATAGCTGCGATCTCTTCATCGCTTAGCGACGGGTCGAACTTGTAATCCTGAATGCCGATGTTCTTCTCCATATACCAGGGAGGCATCGCGCCTGCTCTATCGCGCAGGCCAGTCTTGTATTCGATTAAGCCAGCGAATGGCGCCACTTCGTCGTAGGACACCAGAGGCATGGGCCCGACACCACCTGGTCGATGACAGTTCTGACAGCTACGCTGCAGAATGGGTTCGATATCCTTATGGAATGTGACTTGATCCGATTGCGCATTCGCCAAGACAGGCAATGCCAATACGGATACTGCAGCTAGCGCCTGAGATAGTTTCACTATTGTGCTAAACACTGATCGATGACTAATAGATAACACTGGGGAACCCTCCGTCTAGTTTTATTTGTCTGACCTACCTAATGCTGGCAAGTAGTCTGCTTTAGGTAGATGCAGCCGAGTTTGGCTGATCTTATTAACAGTGGAATTGAAGCAAAATTAGCTGAGGCTGTCTTGTGAATTATGAACTATTGCGCCCGAATTTCGGAATAATTTGAGGCGGACTTGTAACCAGCTCAAGCAGCACCGCCTAATAGAAAGGTCTTAGCCGACAATAGCGTAAGTTACGCGCATTTAGTTGAATTTTGCTAACATTTTCCCCGAAATTATCATCTGTCGCAGCAGGGCCTCAGTTCGACGCGAACTCCGCTTCAGTTCTTTTGATTCTCGCTGAATTTCAAAGTGCTCAGCACTGGTGAAATTCGGAAAAAACCACAGAAATTATTGACGAATTCCGAAATTTACACAAAAAGTTCAAATACAGGAAGCTCCTGCTATTAAGCAGTGTAAGAATCCGTGAGCGCTCTGACGATCTGTCGCCGATAGAAAAGCAACTATACCGCCACTGCCAGTTAGCTGTTCTGTCGGCCTGCCAGATTCTACGGAAATACATCATAGTAGAGTACTACCAGCGCACTTAGATCAGCCCCACGAAGTTAACAAAAACGATAGATCTACTGGAGAAACACAAAAATGATAAAAATTCCCACAAAGGATCGGGGTATAGCCCGGACCCTGTTATTTACAGGCATCGCAACAGCCCTTTGCTCACCAAGCTTATTAGCCCAAGATGACCAGCTCGAAGAGATCGTCGTCACCGGCTCATTTATTCGTAACAGTGATTTCACAGGCGCCAGCCCCGTTGACACCGTGACACAAGAGACGCTACTCAACTACGGCGCGGCCAATATTGGCCAATACGTACGCGATCTAACCTATACACAGAATGTGGACACCGTAGCCAACGTGCTCGGTGGCGCTGGCGGTGGTCAGGATTCGAACGCCGCACAATTTAATCTACGCGGCTTGGGTGTCGGCAGTACGCTGACGCTATTAGATGGACGCCGGAATATCAATGAGGGCGCACTCTCTGCGATCCTCCCCGATATTGCGACCGATCGTATCGAAGTCGTACTCGACGGCGGCTCAGCTCTGTACGGTTCAGACGCTGTGGCTGGCGTGGTCAATCTGATCCCGATCAAGGAATACGACGGCTTACGTGTTCGCACATTCTATAACCGCGACGATGGCGGTGACTTCGAGGAGCCTAAACTCGGCGTACTCTGGGGCAAGGAATTCGACAACGGCCTAAACGTCGTAGCGGCCCTGGAGATTGGCCGCAAGACGCCACTACAGCGTGAAGAGCGCCCTAAGTTCTTGGCTGTGGATAACGCAACATTTATCGGCGCTCCAGGCCACTATAATATAGGTGGTACAGTCCCCTATCTGGACCCCAGCTGTGGTACTTACGGTAACGAGACCACATTCAAGGGCGACAAGGGTAGCTCGCAGAGCGGATTCCCAATTTCAGGCGGCCTGCTTTGTGGATTCCACTATGCGCAGTGGACCGACTACAACCGAGAAGCAAACGACTACATCTTCTATGGAAACGCGACTTATGACGTTTCCGACAGCCTAACGCTCGAGTTTCAGGTAGCTGACAGCTACCGCGAGTCCATCTTCACCACCGAGCCTGTGACACCGATGGCTGCCGTGTGGTACGACGACATGACAATTCCGGCAAATCACCCAGCAAATCCTACCGGCCAGCCGGTAACGCCAGGTGTATTCGGTATCGGCACCTACACTATCTGGAACGGTTTCGAGCAAGGCGTTGGCTCCAAGCCTAGCCAGATCGCCGATACTGGCTACTTCCCCGAAAGATACCAATACACCACCGAGGTATATAAGTTCGGCGCGACCTTTGATGTGGCCGATACGGGTTGGGTTGGCGAAGCCTGGCTTGGCTATCAGACCTACGAGCGCCGTATCGATACTTACGACGGTAACGCGGTGCGTATGATCGCCGCCCTGAACGGGCAAGGCGGGCCGAATGGTGATGAGTATTTCAACCCCTTCGCCTCACGCGATGTTCGCTCCCCGTTCTACGATGCCGACCGCAGCGATGGCATGTACACGAACAACTCGCAGGAAGTCGTCGACTGGCTGTTCGAGAGTGGCGATTACAATACCGATGTTGACCGTCTATTGATTTTCGATTCGGTAGTAACCGGCGACCTGTTCGAGCTACCGTCTGGCACAGTAGGAGCCGCATTCGGCTTTTCCATGCGCGACCGTTCGGATGTGAGCGAGGATTCAAAGCTACGCATGGCCGGTATCGACTGGCAGGATGCTGCGGGCAAGACCGCTCCCTTGGGCCAGAGAATCCGAGACGATTCCAAGACTAATGCGGTCTTTGCAGAGTTTGAGATTCCGATTCTGGAAAATTTGAGCATGCAGGTTGCAGGTCGATATGAAGACTTTACTGATCTCGGTCTTGACACTACCACGCCGAAGGTGGCTCTTCGCTGGCAGCCACTGGACTCGCTATCCCTACGCGCCTCCTGGGGTGAGAGCTTCCTGGCCCCGTCAGCAACACAGATCGGACCATTGAACCGTATTGGCTGCGCCAACGTTCGAACCGGACAAGACTTGCTGACAGGCAACGACCTACTTGGCACGCTGTCTTGTAGCTCAAAGAACCCCGATCTGGTACCTGAGAACTCAGAGATCATGAACGTCGGATTCACTTGGGAGGGTATCGACAACCTGAGTATCAGTCTCGACTATCAGGAAATCGAATACACAGACCGTATCGTGACTCTGAGCGCGCAAGATGTTACCAACCAGCAGTTCTATAACGCGTTGGCTGCAATCGGCGTAAGTCAGGCGGATTACGATCCTACTCCTGGATCTGCAAGTCGCGATGCTGCGCTGGCGTGGGTTCAGGCTAACCCGAGCAGTACCATCACACGTAATCCCGAATCCTTTATTACCGAGATTGTGAGTATCGCTGACAACATCAACACCAACATCGTTGATGTGATCGACGTGACCGCTACTTATAACTTCGATTACGGCGATTGGGGTAACTTTAGCGCCGCGTTCAACGCAGCCTACTATCTAACCTACGACTATGCTGGATTGGATGGTGTGGTGATTGATGCAACTGGCCGTAGAAATGCGGACACAGCGCTTTCTCCACCGTTGCCTGAGCTGGTAGCCACCTTGCGCCTCGGTTGGATGAATGGCAATCACGCCGCTAGCATGCTCACCAAGTACACGGATGAATTTACCTTCGATGGCACATTCGCTGCCGGAGCTAATCCACGAGCTGTGATTCCTGACTCCTACATTGTAAACGCGAACTACACCTACTTCTTCGACGATCTGTTCGACAGCTCCGGAAGTCTAAACTTCGGCGTAAACAACGTATTCGACTGGGAACCACGACGCCTGCCCGTACAGGGCGGCTTCGAAAGCCGACTGTATGACAACTTTGGCAGAATGCTCTCTATCTCACTGGATGTAGAGCTGTAGAAATAGTCTTTGGGCCGGCCTCGCTCGGCTCTAAGGCCACGCAGAAAAACGGCTGGGGTAGTTCTTCTATCCTGGCCGTTTTTTTAGCCTGGTGATTGGCTGTGATAGCGGCGTAGTTGCATTGCGAGCCACAGTACTCTATCTTCTCTCGGAATGAACCAACTTCTTGATCTCGTTGCAGTTCTTGCTTTTTACCAGCTCATATTTATCGCTGTGTTTTTCCTCGTGCATAACAAAGGCACGCTTGCACGACTGATCTCTCTGTATTGTTTCTGCCTCAGCACCTACACACTGGCGGGGATACCTTTTTTCTCCAACAATCTGCTGTCCTTTTATCTTCTATTTCGACTCGCCACTTTGGCGCCGTTTATTCTCTGGGTCATTGCATTCAAGCTCTTCGTCGATAATGGGAAGATTCATCCTGCTGCGTGGCTGGCGATAGTCTCCTTCGAGCTGACTAGGGGCATTGGTATCGCTATCTTCTATCTGAATCCACAGACCATTAACGACATCAGCTATTTCATCGTGCAGATGATTCCGCAGTTCATCATGCTTTCCTTCGCCGCTCATACGCTATTTCTGGCCTATCAGGGATATTCGGCCGACCTACTCGAACCGCGCAGGCGACTGCGGCTTACTTTCCTACTTATCATGGGTATCTTGCTGGTTGTCGTGGTAGGCGCAGACTTTATCAACCAATTTAGTCGCTACCTATTGGATGAGGGTCAACTGCTGATTCCCGACATGCCAAACTATCTCGTCTCGCTCTATATCTTGCTCATGACATTCTTCTTCTCGCAGCGCATCTTCAAATTGGATGAGGCTGCCATCGTGCTGATTTCTTCCGAAGGCAGCGCATCGAGTAGGCTAAAGAAGAACGGCGTAGCCCAGTCGAATGTAGACCCGTCTATACTGGCGCAGATAACAAAAGCTATGGAGGAAGGAAAACTCTATACGCAGACCGGCCTTACTATCGCGGATCTGGCGAAGAACCTATCGATACAGGAATACCGACTGCGGAGAATCATCAATCAACAGTTGAAGTTTCGAAACTTCAATCAGTTCCTAAACAACTACCGGATCGCGGAGGCCTCCACCTTGCTGCGCGAATCCGACACACCGATCTCGACCATCGCGCTGGATGTGGGCTATGCGTCCCTCTCCGTATTTAATAAGGCTTTCAAAGAGCGCTACCGAGTTACACCGACAGAGTTCCGCAATCAGGAACTGGAAATAAGCTAGGCGCTGAATACTTACAGCCCATCAGTTTTTAGTGTCGCCAGAACGAAAAAGCCCGAGCAATGCCCGGGCTTTTCTACTTCCAGCTAGAGTCTTAGGCTACGTGTGCAGCTCTCTCGTCTTCGCTGATTTCCTTGATGCTAAGCTTGATACGACCTCTGGCATCGGTATCGAGGACCTTCACTAGCACGTCCTGACCCTCTTCCAGATACTCGTTCACATTCTCAACTCGCTCCTGCGAGATCTGCGAGATATGAACCAGCCCGTCCTTGCCTGGCAGAATCGTAACGAAGGCACCGAAGTCTACGATGCGCGCTACCTTGCCGTTGTAGATCCTGCCTACCTCGGCTTCTGCGGTAATCGCATTCACCATGTCCAGCGCGGCGTCGCGCGAGACGGCGTCCTCGCCGTAGATGCGTACGTTGCCGTCATCGTCGATATCGACCGAGGCACCGGTTTCTTCGGTGATGCCGCGAATAACCGCGCCACCCTTACCGATCACGTCGCGGATCTTGTCCGGGTCGATCTTGATCATCGCCATAGCTGGCGCATTCTCGGAAACCGTTTCCCTCGCTGTCGAGATTACTTTATTCATCTCGCCCAGAATATGGTTTCTAGCCGTATGGGCCTGCTCCAGTGCGATCTCCATGATCTCTTCGGTGATGCCCTGAATCTTGATATCCATCTGTAACGCAGTGACACCGGCAGCCGTTCCGGCAACCTTGAAGTCCATGTCGCCGAGGTGATCTTCATCGCCCAGGATGTCAGTTAGAACGGCGAAGCGCTCGCCTTCTTTGATGAGGCCCATAGCGATGCCGGCAACAGGAGCGGAGATTGGCACACCCGCGTCCATCATCGCCAGGCTGCTGCCGCAGACGCTAGCCATGGAGCTAGAACCGTTGGATTCAGTGATCTCAGATACCACGCGAATCGCGTAGGGGAAGGCCTCTTCGGCTGGCATCACGGCGGTAACACCGCGTCGGGCCAGACGGCCGTGACCGATCTCGCGGCGCTTGGGGCCACTCATGAAGCCGGTCTCGCCTACAGAATAGGGAGGGAAGTTGTAGTGCAGCATGAAGGGGTCTTTTCTGGAACCCCGCAGATCTTCGATGAGCTGCGAATCACGCAGCGCACCCAGCGTAGTCACGACCAGGGCCTGTGTCTCGCCGCGTGTGAACAAGGCCGAGCCGTGCGCCTTGGGCAGCACGCCCGTTTCTACTTCGATAGCACGAACAGTCTTTGTGTCACGGCCATCGATACGCGGGTTGCCATCGAGGATGCGGTTTCTTACTGTGCTCTTCTCCAGCTTCGCGAATACGTCCTTCACGTCGCCTTCCGACACGCCTGCCTCTTCGTTAGCGAACTGCGCTACGGCCTGATCCTGCAGGACGCCTATGGCGTCGTATCGGGCCATCTTGTCAGAGACCTGATAGGCCTCGGTCACGCCAGCGGCGAATGCGCCTGCTACCGACGCCGTAAGCTCTTCGTTGACTGCCTCAGGCTGCCAGTCCCATGCGGGCTTGCCCACTTCGGCCTTCAGCTCGTTGATCGCATCGATCGCTACCTGCATCTCCTGATGCGCATAGAGTACCGCGCCCAGCATCTGATCTTCGCTCAGCTCTTTCGCCTCTGACTCAACCATCAGTACAGCCGACTTCGTTCCGGCCACAACCATATCCAGCATGGAAGTTTCGAGTTGCGTGTTGGTTGGGTTCAGGGTGTAGCCTGTTTCGGCATCGTAGCCAACGCGGGCTGCACCGATTGGCTCGGCGAAGGGAATGCCTGAGATGGACAGCGCGGCAGAGGCGCCGATCAGGCCGGCGATATCAGCCGACTCATCTTTATCTGCAGAGACGACAGTACAGATCACCTGCACTTCGTTCATGAATCCCTTCGGGAACAGGGGACGAATCGGTCGGTCGATCAGACGCGATGTAAGTGTTTCGTTCTCGGTGGGTCGACCTTCGCGCTTGAAGAATCCGCCTGGGATCTTGCCTACGGCATAGGTCTTTTCCTGATAGTTAACCGTCAATGGAAAGAAGGCAGCGTTGGGGTTGGCTTGCTTTCGACCCACAACGGTAGCAAGTACCTGGGTATTTCCGATAGTTACGACAACGGATCCTGTTGCCTGTCTAGCTACTTTACCCGTTTCTATAGTAACCGTCTGGCTACCGAGTTGAAACGTCTTACTTACTGGGTTAAACATAATATTTTCCTAATTATTTATATAGGCGCAGTGCCAACTCATCAGGCACTGCGCGGGTCATTTTCGATTGGTATTCTATCGACGTCCTTATCGACGCAGGCCAAGTCGCTTGATTAGAGACGAGTAGCGTTCGAGGTTCTTACGCTTCAAGTAATCAAGCAGTTTTCTTCGGCTATTCACCATGCGGATCAATCCGCGACGGGAGTGATGATCGTGAATATGTTCTTTGAAATGAGACTGCAGTTCATTGATGTTTGCGGTCAACAAGGCCACTTGCACTTCGGGTGATCCTGTATCACCTTCGCCCTGCGCGTAGTCTTTGATGATCGTGTCTTTCTGTTCAGCTGATAAAGCCATTTTCTATCTCCTAATATGCGATTAATAAAGTCGCTGTTAAGTGTGCGACTACAACTTCCGTGTAAAATCAGAATAACCACGCATATTAGTAGTTACCTGATACTTTCCCTGTGTAATTCGTATTCCTGCTTTGCTTGTCGCGCGTTTACTGCGCGACAATCAATCTTCTCGGTGCCACCATGCCATCGTCATCGATACAGCCGATGCCGATGAACTGCTCCTGGTCGTACAATCTAACCAAGCCTTCTTCGGGCAAGTGTCTTACCAATACCGGCTGGCCATTCTTCACGAAGCTCGCCGTAATACTTGGCAACACAACCTCCGGCAGGTCTTCTATTGCCTTATCCATCGGTATCAGACGCTCGTCGATGGCTGTCAGGCCTCGCTGCTCGCGCTCTGCCTGCAAGGCCTGCGCCGTTATGCAGTCTGCTTCCGTGAATGCACCTGCCTGTGTTCTGCGCAGTGCGATGATATGCGCGCCACATCCCAAGGCCTGACCGAGGTCATCGGCGATGGTTCTTATATACGTGCCCTTGCTGCAGGCTATCTCTAACTCTAGCTCGTCGCCTTCGAAGGCGGTAAGCTCGATACTATAGACGGTTACCCGGCGCGGCTCTCGCTCTATCGACTCGCCCTTCCTTGCCATCTTGTACAGCGGCACTCCATTCACCTTCAGGGCGGAATGCATGGGCGGCACCTGTTCGATCTCGCCCCGAAACGCTGCCAGCGCTTCCTGTATCTGGCGCTCGGTAAGTTGAAAATCGACGTTCCGGTCGATCTCCACGCCCTCGCTGTCGCCGCTGTCTGTTCGAATGCCCAGCTTCAGCCGCGCTCGGTACTTCTTATCCGAGTCCAGCAGGAACTGCGAAACCTTAGTCGCCTCACCCAGACACAGCGGCAGAACGCCGGTAGCGAGGGGGTCCAGGCTTCCCGTATGGCCAGCCTTCTGCGCGTCGAAAATGCGCTTTACTTCCTGCAGCGCCCTGTTCGAGCTAATGCCTATGGCCTTGTCCAATACGACGATGCCATCGATGCTTCTGCCTTTCTTGCGCTTAGCCAATTCGTATCCTCAGCCGCTCTATCTTCAGCTCGGAATCAAGAGTGCGATTCTTGATCCGCCGCCAGTGCGCTATCGATCAGGCTAGACAGCTGCTGCCCTCGCTCGATACTGCCATCGTAGTAGAAGCGCAGCTTCGGCACGGAACGCGTGCTTAGTCGTTTCGCCAACAGGGAGCGCAGATAGCCGGCTGCCTTGTTAAGCGCATCTATATTTTCCTGTACCTCTAACTTGTCCAGCTCACCCGGCTCGGACAGGGTAGAGCTGTTTAGCTCAGGGTCATCGGTCAGGGAGTTCAAGACTGTGACGTAGACCTTCGCGTGTGCCAAGTCTCTGCTCACGCTAACGGCGGTAACCGAAACCATGCCGACTCGCGGGTCGCTTACTTCCATCTGAATCAGCGACGCAAGCTCGCGCTGAATCTGGTCCGCTACGCGCTGCATTCTTGAGGACATCTCTGCCACGACTACTCACCTGCCTCGAAACTTAGAATCAGAGACTCCGGGCTACTTCGGTAGTCTCGTAAACCTCAATCTTGTCGCCGACCTTAACGTCGGTGTAGTTGCGTACGCCGATGCCACACTCCATGCCGTTGCGCACTTCGTTAGCATCGTCCTTGAACCGTCTTAGCGATTCGAGCTCGCCCTCATAGATCACCACGTTGTCTCTGAGCACGCGTATCGGCTTGCTGCGATAGACCGTGCCTTCGACAACCATGCTACCGGCGATCTGACCGAACTTCGGCGAGTTGAACACGTCACGCACCTCGGCAATGCCCACGATCTCTTCGCGAATCTCTGGCGAGAGCATGCCGCCCATGATCGCCTTCGTGTCGTCGATCACATCGTAGATTACGTTGTAGTAGCGTAGCTGCAGGCCTTCGTTCTCGATGATGTCGCGCGAAGACTTATCTGCACGGACATTGAATCCTATGATCATGGCCTTCGATGTTGCGGCCAGGTGCGCATCGGTTTCCGAGATACCACCGACACCCGAGGCGACGATGTTGACCTCCACCTCTTCTGTGTTGAGTTTCTGCAGTGAGCCCACGATGGCCTCAAGCGAGCCGCGCACATCGGTCTTCAGGATGATATTGAAGACGCTCAGGTTCTCCTTGCCGATGCCCGCAAACATATTCTCGATTAGATTCGATTGCTGCGACGCCTGTAATGAGTCTTTGTGACGCGTGCGTCTGAATTCTGCGATCTCGCGCGCCTTCTTCTCGTCCGCCACTACGACGAACTCGTCACCAGCCTCTGGTACGCCATTGAGCCCCAGAATCTCTACCGGGATCGAAGGGCCGGCCATCTTCACCGTCTTGCCCATCTCATCAACCAGTGCGCGCACACGCCCATATTCATGGCCGACCAGAACGGTATCGCCCGACTTCAGCGTGCCATTCTGAACCAGTACCGAGGCCACCGGTCCACGGCCCTTGTCCAGGCGAGACTCGACGACCACGCCCTGGCCGGGAACGTCTGTGTAAGCTTTCAACTCGAGCAGCTCGGCCTGCAACAGAATCGCCTCTAGCAACTGATCGATGCCCTGACCGGTGATCGCCGAAACTTCTATGAATTGCGTCTCGCCACCCCAGTCTTCGGGAACTACTTCCATCGCCGCGAGCTCGCTCTTTACGCGATCAACATCGACGCCTTCCTTATCGATCTTATTCACCGCGACTACCATCGGCACGCCGGAGGCCTTCGCGTGCTGCACAGCTTCTTCAGTTTGTGGCTTCACGCCATCGTCGGCGGCGACCACCAGCACTACGACATCGGTGGCCTTTGCGCCGCGCGAACGCATCGCAGTAAAGGCCGCGTGGCCGGGTGTGTCCAGGAAGCTAACCATTCCGTGGTCGGTGTTCACGTGATAGGCACCGATGTGCTGCGTGATACCGCCTGCCTCGTGCGAGGCGACCGTTGACTTGCGGATATAGTCCAGCAGTGACGTCTTGCCGTGATCGACGTGGCCCATCACAGTGACCACAGGGGCGCGAGTAATCTCGTCCTTGCCGGTGTCTGCGATGATTGACTCGGCCAATTGTTCCTCGATTGCATCCTCGGACACAAACTTCGCCTCGTGGCCCATCTCCTCGATGAGTAGCGTAGCGGTATCTTGATCGAGGATCTGGTTGATCGTCGCCATGACGCCCATGTTAAACAGGGTCTTGACCAGCTCGGCTGTCTTGATCGACATCTGCTGTGCCAGATCTTGCAGGGTATTGGTCTCGCCAATCTTGATCTCGCGCTTGATGAAATCGGTTGGCTTCTCGAAGGCGTGCTGTGTTGCAGAAAGTCGTGCCTTGCTCTTCCTACCGCCGCCTCTGCGACCGCGACCACCCATGTCGTCGACGTCCCCGCCCTCGAGGACAAAGTCGTCATTGACGTGGATCGGCTTCGCCTTCTGCTTGGCCGCCTTGCTCTTGTTCTTCAGGTGCTGCGACTTCTTCTGTTCGTCAATATCGTCAGAGTCTTTCTTGCCCTGTGGCTTACGCTTCGCGCCAGGCTTGTCCGCTCTGGCGGCAACGGCTTCCTCTACCGGCACTTCCGGTACTACGGCCTCTTCCTTCTTGGCCTCGTCAGTGGACGCTTCCGTCGCTGTCGTTTCAGCCGTCTCTTTAGAAACTTCCGCAGCCTCGACGCTGCCATCTGCCGTGGATTCAGCCGCGCTTTGGGCAGCCGCTGCCTCAGCCTCTTTCTCTAATTGTTCTTCGTGAGCTTCATCTACTACTGCGCTGCGCTTCACATAGGTACGCTTCTTTCGCACCTCCACATTAACTGTCTTGCCGCGGCCATGAGTCGAAGCTGATTTGAGCGTGCCGACCGTCTTTCGCTTGAGGGTGATTTTCTTAGGCGCAGCGACGCTGGCCTCGGAGTCTCCGTGGCTACGGCGCAGAAACTGTAATAAAGTGTTCTTGTCGTCGTTAGATATCGAATCATCAGCTTTCGTATGCGACAGCCCTGCCTCTTTTACCTGAGACAGCAGCTTGTCTACCGAGACTCCGACTACTTCGGCGAGCTCACTTATTGTTACATCTGCCATTCAACTACTCCCATTCACCAACGCTCAGAATTGCTGCTACTCGAACCACGGTGCGCGTGCTGTCATAATCAGCTTACCGGCGCGCTCTTCATCCATGCCTTCGATGTCTATCAGCTCATCGATAGACTGCTCTGCCAATTCTTCCATATTGAGAATTCCCTTCTTGGCAAGTTCTAATGCCAACTTTCCGTCCATGCCTTCCATATTCAGAAGATCGTCCGCGATGTTTGCAGCGGACAGGTCTTCTTCGGAAGCGATAGCCAAGGTTAGCAAGGCGTCCTTGGCTCGATTCCTCAGTTCCGTCGCTATCTCTTCGTCAAATCCATCGATCGCGAGAATCTCATCGAGTGGCACATAGGCGATCTCCTCGAGAGAAGTAAAGCCTTCCTGTACCAGGACCTCGGCCGACTCTTCATCGACATCCAGCTTCTCAACGAACATATCGATGAAGCTGCTCGCTTCTTGCTGCTGCTTCTCGGCGGCCTCTTCCTCGCTCATCACATTGATCGTCCAACCGGTCAACTCGCTGGATAGCCGAACGTTCTGTCCGTTTCTGCCGATGGCCTGCGCCAAGTTGTCTTCTTCGACAGCGATGTCCATAGTGTTACTGTCTTCATCGACGATGATCGATGCGACTTCGGCCGGTGACATCGAGTTGATGACCAGCTGTGCCGGATTGTCGTCCCAGAGAATAATATCGATGCGCTCATTCGCCAGTTCGTTCGAAACTACCTGCACACGTGAGCCACGCATACCGACGCAGGCACCAACCGGGTCGATGCGACCGTCATTCGTGCTTACTACGATCTTGGCTCTGGAGCCTGGGTCGCGTGCCGCGGCCTTAATCTCGATGACCTCCTCGGAGATCTCGGGAACTTCTATCTTGAAAAGCTCGATCAGCATGTCGGGCGAGGTGCGGCTCAGGAACAGCTGCGGACCGCGCTGCTCAGACCTTACGTCCGTCAACAGGGCGCGCATCCTATCTCCCATGCGGAAGGTTTCCCGTGGGATCATCTGATCGCGAGGCAACAGTGCCTCGGCGTTTCCACCCAGATCGACGATGATATTGTCGCGGGTGACTTTCTTGACTGTGCCCGCAACGAGTTCGCCTACACGATCCTTGTAGTCGCCAATTACGATTTCTCTTTCCGCTTCGCGCACCTTCTGTACGATGACTTGCTTGGCTGTCTGTGCAGCGATTCGACCGAATTCAACGTTGTCTATTTTTTCCTCGAACGTGTCGCCAATCTCCAGACCTTTCTTCTTTTCCTGTGCCTGCTCAACGGTAAACTGAGAACCCTCTTCGAGGTATTCTTCATCTTCGACGACCGTCCACACTCTGAAGGATTCGTACTCACCGGTTTCTCGATCGACCGCGACGCGGCAATCTATCTCTTCCATGTCATGAAGCTTCTTGGTAGCTGTCGCTAGCGCAGACTCGATAGCCTCAAAAATGACTTCACGCGAGACACCCTTCTCGTTCGAGACGGCATCTGCGACCATTAAAATCTCTTTACTCATCATAACAATGTCACCTTACTCAAAGCTTTGTTCTGGAGTTAGTCCAGAGCATGGAGTAAATAAAATCTAGAAAACGATACTGGCTTTTTCAATCGCGGAGAATTCCAAGTCATGCTCGGTACCCTCAACCAATAGACCAATTGTGTCCTCTGAAACTTTTAAAATTTTCCCTTTAAACTTGCGCCTGCCGTCTAGCGGCCGCCGCATCTTCAAGTTCACTTCGCTACCTACATATTGCTCATACTGCTCTGCTGTGAACAGCGGTCTATCGACGCCGGGTGAAGACACCTCCAGGGTGTATTCTCCGGCTATTGGATCTTCAACATCCAACAGGGCACTCACCTGCCGACTTACTTTTTCGCAATCCTCGATCGTGACGCCTTCTTCACGCTCGATATAAATCCTCAACAGGGAAAACCTTCCCTGTTGAAGCAGTTCGACTCCCCACAGTTCCAGACCCAGGGCCTGTATCGTGGCATCGATCAATTCTGTTACTAGCGCTACGCTGCTTTTCACGGTACTCATCGCGCAGCCAAGGCATCTGGCCCAGGCTGCATCCGGGACGAATCCCCTAGATACAAAAAATGGGCCAAAGGCCCACTCTAAAATCTTCTTCGCTCCCTCAAGTCCGAGCAAGCGAGAAGCTTGGTGTTGGTGACCCTTCGAGGTCGCCATACTGCAAAATTCGTAGCGGTGGGATTCGTTCTTCACAGAAGCGTATCCCCACCCATTCGCACCTTTCGAATGAGTCGCGCGGTTAAAATTTAATCCACGATTAGCTACAAATTGGTAGCGGGGGCAGGATTTGAACCTACGACCTTCGGGTTATGAGCCCGACGAGC
>Ga0055584_100000607_pt1 | contig 34037 bp, 33 predicted proteins | sample OSDHelmetaG_FD_58716 | JGI IMG/M metagenome (GOLD analysis project Ga0055584, IMG submission 58716) | Pelagic marine sediment microbial communities from the LTER site Helgoland, North Sea, for post-phytoplankton bloom and carbon turnover... | ecosystem: Environmental > Aquatic > Marine >... | reverse complement strand
TGCATAGATGCCGGCACACCAAAAATAGAGCAGTAGCGTGACAGGTAATAAGAATTTGTTGGCATTTGTGTTAAAAAACAATTTCAGCATTCCCAAAAATGTGACCGTTAGTGATATTTTTATGCCTTACATCCTGAAGTATAGCGCCTAAAATCAATGCACATTAATTTTGGTTACAGGTTGAGTCATGATAAGCTGCGCGCCTGTTCGATGGTGACCCAGATTGGTCCCCTCGCGACGATAAGCCGTGAACCCGGTCAGGCCTGGAAGGGAGCAGCCGCAGCGGTGGATTCGGGTGCCGGGGTGTGGCTGGTTTGGGTTGCCGCCTTTAAATATTGGGTATAAATCGTCCGGAAATCTTCGTTTTTGAATTTTCTCACCGTTAATATCTATTTAGATCTGTAGGATCTCTAGTCGCTTGCTCTATATCCAGCTAGAATGTCATTTTTACAGTTATTAAACAGCATTATTTAAAACCATGAATTATCCAAGTTATCCATGAGCTATCAAGTCCTCGCACGTAAATGGCGGCCTCGAAATTTCTCCGAAATGGTAGGCCAGTCTCACGTATTACAAGCATTAATTAATGCTTTGGATGCTGACCGATTGCATCATGCTTTTTTATTCACGGGTACTCGTGGTGTGGGTAAAACCACTATCGCACGGATTTTGGCTAAATCATTAAATTGCGAACAGGGTGTGAGTTCAACACCCTGTGGCAAGTGTTCAGCATGTAAAGAAATTGATGAAGGCCGTTTTGTTGATTTAATTGAAGTGGATGCAGCATCACGCACCAAGGTCGAAGATACGCGTGACCTGTTAGATAATGTGCAATACGCGCCAACGCGGGGCCGTTATAAAGTTTATCTCATCGATGAAGTACACATGTTGTCGAACCATAGTTTCAATGCGCTGTTAAAAACACTTGAAGAACCTCCGCCCCATGTCAAATTTTTACTTGCGACGACTGATCCGCAAAAATTACCTGTAACAGTTTTATCGCGTTGTTTACAATTTAATTTACGTCGCTTGCCAGTCGAACAAATTCAAGACTATTTACAAGATACACTAGGGCGTGAAAATCTTAATTTTGAAGTTGCAGGCCTAGCACAGTTAGCGAAGGCAGCCGATGGCAGTATGCGTGATGCTTTAAGTTTGTTGGATCAGGCGATCGGGTTTGGCGGTGGTCAAGTTTTAGAAAGTGATGTGCGCTCTATGTTGGGCAGCTTGGATCGTTCACATGTTCTAAGCTTGTTGTCCGCTTTGTCTGAAGGTCAGGCTAGTAGCGTGATGCAAGTCGTAGCTCAGCTAGCAGAACAATCTCCGGATTATGCCGATGTATTGGCGGAATTAATTTCTCATTTTCATTATTTAGCATTGATTCAACAATTACCGGATGCTTATGATGAGAGTATGGGTGATAAGGCGATATTGGAATCGTTGGCACAAAATATCAGTGTGGAAGATATCCAGTTATATTATCAAATTGGCTTAGTCGGGCGACGTGATTTACCCCTGGCGCCTGATCCTCGTGGCGGATTTGAAATGATATTGTTACGTATGCTGGCATTTCGACCTGAGAGCATTCAGTCAGGGCCAGAAGCAACGCCAACAAAAAAAACAGTATCGACTAAATCAACTAACGATAATCAATCGGTAGGTGTGAAGGCGGAAACGGCACAAAGCATAAAATCTGCCTCAGTAAATGAAAGTATGGCTGAACCTTTGGCAACGGCGGATCTGGAGAGAAAATCTGAATCTAAACCAGAGAAACAAACAGCACCAGTTAGTTCCATTAAAGAAGATGCAGACTGGCATCAAATTGTTTCGCAATTACAGTTAGGTGGTGTGGATAAACAGTTAGCGATGAATTGCGCTTTACTCACACAAGAAAACGACAAGCTGACATTAGCGTTGCAGCCGGCGAGTGCGCCGATGTTAACGCGTGAACGCGAGGGTCGAATTCAAGATGCGTTATCGCAAGTTTATGGACGAAGTATGCAGATCACCATTGAACCACAATCGGTTGAAATTGAAACACCTGCAGGACGTGACGAACGGATAGCTGCAGAGAAGCAAGCTAGCGCAGAAAGCGCTATTGAAAATGATAGTAATGTGCAATCGATAGTGGATTCATTCGGTGGCAAAGTTAAAGCAAATTCGGTGCAAGTCGTAGAAGAGTAATAATCGGACACAAAGATTGAGGATAGAAATATGAAAGGTATTGGTAATTTAATGAAGCAGGCTCAGCAGATGCAGGCTGATATGCAAAAAGCTCAAGAAGAAATGGCGAACGTCGAAGTCACCGGTCAATCAGGCGGCGGCATGGTAAGCGTGGTGATGACATGTCGACATGATGTGAAACGAATAAGCATTGATGATAGTTTAATGACTGATGATAAAGATATGCTAGAAGATTTAGTGGCTGCAGCGGTTAATGATGCTGTTCGTCAGGTTGAGAAAACCACACAGGAAAAAATGTCAGGCTTAACCGCCGGTATGGGACTACCTGCTGGCATGAAATTACCTTTTTAAGATTATTCAGGTTTAATTAATGTCTGCTAGTCCATTATTAAGCACGCTGATTGATGCCTTGCGCTGTTTGCCAGGGGTTGGGCCGAAATCGGCGCAACGTATGGCTTACCATCTTTTACAGCGAGATCGTCAAGGCGCTAAACATTTAGCACAAAGTCTTGAGACAGCATGTAATGAAATTGCGCATTGTCAGCAATGCCGAACATTAACCGAGCACGCGGTATGTTCAATTTGCGCAAGTGGTAGCCGTGATCGCAGTAAACTGTGTGTGGTTGAATCTCCTTCAGATGTACCCAATATTGAAAATGCCACTGGTTATCGCGGTTTGTATTTTGTTTTAATGGGGCATCTCTCACCTTTGGATGGCATTAGTCCGGCGGATATTGGCTTGGATAAATTAGCGGCACGTTTGGATGAAAAGGAAGTAACCGAAGTTATTTTAGCGACGAATCCGACGGTGGAAGGTGAAGCCACCGCCTATTACATTGCAGAGTTGGTGACTTCACGCGGAATCAAAGTAACCCGTATTGCGCATGGCGTACCGATGGGCGGGGAGCTGGAATTTGTGAATGGCACGACCTTGTCGCGCGCTTTTGATGCACGTAGTGAAGTTTAAATTATTATTCTATTCGTTTTAATTGTCTAAACTTTCTAAAATACGATAATAACTATCCAGTCGTTGTTGGCTTATATCGTTATTTTTCACCGCGAGTTGCACAGCGCATCCGGGTTCATTGGTATGCATACAGTTTCTAAATTTGCACTGTTCTTTGTAGTCATGAAATTCTTTAAAACCATCCGTTAACTGTTCTTTTTTTATTTTCCATAATCCAAATTCACGAATACCCGGTGAATCAATAATAAAACCGGTTGCGTCAGGCAAATCAGTTAATCCCGTTAAGTGATAAAGTCGGGCAGTGGTCGTGGTATGTTGCCCTTTACCCGTAGCGTGTGACACTTCAGCAGTTTCAGCTTGAGCTTCAGGTAATAAGGTATTAACTAATGAAGATTTACCGACGCCCGATTGTCCAACAAAAATACTGGTTTTATTGTTAAGACAAGTAACAAGATCATCAAGTCCATGCTGCTGCTTACAGTTGGCATAAATAATAGGGTAGCCAATTTGTTGGTAGAGATTAAGACGATGTTGATAACTTTCTCGTTCTTCATTGGTGAGTAGATCTGTTTTATTAAAAACAATGATGGGTTTGATGTTGGTAAGTTCAGCGGCGGCTAGATAACGATCGATTAAACCTTCATTGAGTTCGGGTTTTATTGAAGTAACTATTAGAATATGATCAATATTGGCAGCAATAATACGCTTACGACCATCTTTATCCGGGCGCACCAATTCAGAGTGTCGGTCTTCAACGGCTACAATAATACCTTTATTTTCATTTTTAATTTCTTGCCAGATGACATGATCTCCACAGACCAGCGAAGGCAGGTTTTGACGGACTTTACATTTAATATGTTGTCCTTGTGTATTTTCGATCAGACTAGTTTTTCCATAGTGACTAATGACTAAACCACGTTGCTCATCACCAGCATCTTGCGTAGTTTGAGTGGTTTGATATTGTTCTTGTTGGCGCTGAATGCGAGTGGTTTGTTGCTTGGTGAGTTTTCGTTTTGCCATTAATCGTATGCTTCGCGTTATCGTAATTTGTTTATTTTTGCAGCGCAGATGAAATCATTAAGGGTTAATCCATTGACCGCATGAGTAGTGAAAGTGACGATACAGTTTTTATAACTCACTTGTAGTTCAGGATGATGATCTTCTTGTTGTGCAATTGATGCAACGGTATTTACGAAAGCGATAGTTTGATCGTAGTCGTTGAAGGTGAAAGTGCGTTGTATTTCTTGTTCTGTTGTTATATTCCAATGGGTTATTTGTTGTAAGTAATCTTTGATCTGTTGTGCATTTAGCGTACCACTGTCTTTATTAACAGGTGAACATGGTTGTTGGTGCAGTTCGCTCATTGCTTTTTATAATGGTAGAAGTTTTGGTTCAGATAAGTAATGACATCGATAATTTGTTCTTCTGGCCATGGCATGCCTAAGCTATCACGACAGCGGCGTACTTGTTTATCCAGTGCGGGATATGATTCCATTTTTCGATTCTCGCGTGTGTAGATACCTGTTCCATCTCCACCCAGTTGTGCGGCATGGCAGCTGATACAATTTTCATCATGTAAGGCTTTACCGCGTTCAAGATCTGCAGCATGTAATGTTGCATGTGGTATTAACATGAGGACAGAAATAAACATTATTTTTTTGTTGAGATAATTCATAGCCTCAGCTCCATGGTTGTTACGCTGGTTTAGCGGGAACGGTTTTTAGCTTCGATAATAAGTGCTTAACCCGAATAGGGGCGGGCGGGTGTGAGTCATGAAAAGCGGAATATAATGTGTCTGGTGTGAGTGTGCTGGCATTATCGCGATACATTTTTACTAATGCCTGAATCAGTATATTGGCATCAGATTGCTGTGCGGCATAATCATCAGCTTCAAATTCATGTTTACGACTGATGGATGAAAATAGCGGTTGTAGAAAAAAGCTAAAGAGCGGGCTCACCATCATGAATAATAATAATGCCATATGATTAGCGGGTGTTGTTACACCTAATCCACTATAGAACGCATCTTGTTCCAGTAACCAAGCGAGCAATGCCAAACCTAATAGACTGAAAACGGCCATTGAGGCAATACGTTTTTTGACGTGGTTATGTTTAAAGTGGCCAAGCTCGTGAGCAAGTACTGCTTCTACTTCATCTTCATTGAGTGATTCAAGTAAGGTATCAAAAAACACGATGCGTTTATTTTTCCCCATGCCTGAAAAGTAAGCATTGCCGTGACTGGAGCGTGTTGAGCCATCCATAACAAAAATACCATTACTGGTAAAACCACAACGAGTGAGTAATGACTCAATACGTGACTTTAGAGACTGATCATCAAGAGGGTTAAATTTATTAAATAAAGGTGCGATAAAGGCAGGGTAGGCCCAAACGAGGAAAAGATTAAAACCCATCCACACAGCCCAGACTTTTAACCACCAAAGTGGTTCTACGTCTTGCATCAGCCAAAGGACAACCCAAATAAGTGGTAAGCCTAATATAATCGACATCGCCAGTTGTTTTATTAAATCAGAAACAAAAGTGCCTGCGGTCATTTTATTAAAACCAAATTTTTGTTCTATTTTAAAAGTACGAAATAGGCTGAAAGGTAATTCTAGTAAACCGCTAATGAGGAGTACGCTTAGTAAAACTGCGCAACCTGTTAACAGGCTATTCAGTGCCATGGCTTGCCATAAATTATCAATGAACTGTAAGCCTCCACCCAACGTCCAGAGTAGTAATAATGCCGTACTATAAAACAGTTCATAGATGCCGATGTTCATTTTTGCCAAGGTATAATCAGCTGCTTTTTGATGCGCATCGAGAGTAATATGTTGGCGAAAGGTGTCGGGAACGTCATCACGATGTGAGGAAACGCTATTAATTTGGCGACGATCTAGCCAGAGTTGAACAAACAAACCGGCAATGAGAGTAACAATAAAAATGGATGTGACAGATATGAGCATGGTGATTTCTTTATCGACTAATTAAGTTAAGAAAACTAGGGTAGCCTTTGTTAGAATTGTTGGCAAGACTTCTATTAGAAGTATAGAGGAATAGGAAAAAATGGGACAAAACACGAGTAATCTTATTTGGATCGATCTGGAAATGACCGGTTTGGATACGCAAAATGATGTCATTATTGAAATTGCTACGATTGTGACGGACAGTGAACTGAATATCCTCGGGGAAGGGCCTATTCTAGCCATTCATCAAAGCGATCAATTGTTAGCCGGGATGGATGAATGGAATACCCGTCAGCATGGTCAATCTGGTTTAGTTGAACGAGTTAAAAACAGCCAAATAACAGAAATTGAGGCGGAGGCTAAAACCATAGAGTTTTTAAGTCAATATGTGGCAAAAGGCGCATCCCCCATGTGTGGCAACAGTATTTGTCAGGATCGTCGGTTTATGGCGCGGTGTATGCCTGAACTGGAAGATTATTTTCATTACCGGAATCTGGATGTCAGCACACTAAAAGAGCTAGCAAAACGCTGGGCACCTGAGGCCACTAAGGGCATCGTTAAAAAGGGCAGCCATTTAGCAATGGATGATATTAAGGATTCTATTGAGGAACTGCGCCATTATCGGCAGCATTTCATCAAGTTACCGTGATTTTTGCCCAGAAAAAAAGCGTGCTAGTTTGTTAAGGTTTCGAATATTAGCTAAACTAGATTGAATAAGTAGGCAAAGTCCATGAAAAGCTTACAAAAGTACTTTGATATCAGTATGTGTATATCGGTGAACATGGATGATTTTCCACGTTGGTAACATAACAATGGCATATAAACGAGTAGAGGCAATATTATTGTGAAGGGAGTGGCATCTTATAGTCCAGCTCAAACTGCACTCCATGAAGATAGAGTCGTTAAACATGCGTCATTGGTTAAGCGTATTGCCTGTCATTTAATTAATCGTCTTCCGGCTAGCGTACAACTCGAAGATTTGATTCAAGCCGGCATGATTGGTTTGCTTGAAGCCTCACGCAATTATGATGAAACTCAAGGTGCCAGTTTTGAAACTTATGCGGGTATACGTATTCGTGGTTCTATGTTGGATGAGATTCGTAAGAACGATTGGGCTCCTCGTTCAGTGCATCGTAAATCGCGCATGGTTGCTGAAGCCGTCCGTGACATTGAACATGAGCAAGGTAGAGATGCACGTGACACAGAAATTGCGGAGTCGCTGGAAATGTCATTAAGTGATTATTATAAAATTTTACAAGACAATAGTTATCATAAAGTCTTGAGTTTTGAAGATATGGGCACAGGGGATGATTCCATATTAGATAACATTTCTAATAATGAGCTTGGCATTGTGGATGGCTTACAACGCGAAGATCTACAGCAAATTGTTACAGAAGCCATTGCCAGCTTACCTGAACGTGAACGATTGGTGATGGGGCTTTATTACGATGAGGAACTTAACCTTAGAGAAATTGGTGCTGTGATGGGTGTAAGTGAATCAAGAGTGAGTCAGATCCATAGTCAGGCAGTGATTAGATTACAGGCGCGGATGGGTAATAGTCATGACGAGCATCGATAGGTCAAAATAATTTTATTGATTGGTTTTTACCGCGGGCCAACTTCTACATATCAGCAACATTTCCCATTTAATTATTCATTTTTTTATTCCGATTGTTTTTAATAAAAGAGGTATCAAGTGTCTCGAGACAAAATTCGTATTGGTGTAGTCACGGTTTCTGATCGAGCCAGTCAAGGTACTTATGAAGATTTGGGTGGCCCGGCTATTCGTGAATGGATGGACAAAGCACTACTTAATGATTGGCAAGCTATTGCGCGAGTGATTCCTGATGAGCAAGAACAGGTTGAAGCAACGTTAAAATCACTTTGTGATGAGGAGCGCTGTTGTTTAGTCGTTACAACAGGAGGCACGGGGCCGGCTAAACGTGATATCACGCCTGAAGCAACGCAGGCGGTATGCAACAAAATTCTGGACGGTTTTGGGGAACAAATGCGCGCGGTTTCACTTAAATTTGTGCCTACGGCTATTTTATCTCGTCAAATTGCGGGTATTCGTGGTGAGACACTTATTATTAACTTACCGGGCAAACCTTCTGCTATTGACGATTGTTTAGAGGCGGTATTCCCAGCTGTGCCATATTGCGTTGATTTAATTGATGGACCCTATATTGAAACGGATCAGAATTTCATTAAAGCGTTTCGACCTAAACATGCCAAGCGACCCTCTGATTAAAATAATGTTATGACAACGTCGACAATGCGAGAGCTTATTCTTTGGGGTGAGCAGCAACTTAATGATTCAGAGGCCTATTTTGGTCATGGCACAGATAATGCCCTAGATGAGTCAGCGTGTTTAATGGCCTATGCACGTAACATTGCCCCCGATTTTCCTGAAGAACAATTAGAACAAGCGGTGAATTCTGCAGAGCAGCAGCAGTTTGAACAATTGATCGCAGAACGTATTAATAAACGCATCCCCGCAGCTTATTTAACACATCAGGCCTGGTTTACGGGCTTACCTTTTTATGTGGATGAGCGGGTATTGATACCGCGTTCACCGATTGCAGAATTAATCATGGAAGGATTCAGTCCGTGGATTGATATTGGCAATATTCATGATGCGTTAGATTTATGTACCGGCAGTGGTTGTATTGGTATTGCGCTCGCTGCACATTTTTCACATATTGATGTTGATGTTAGTGATCTATCTGAGCAAGCACTGCAAGTGGCCAATAAGAATATACTGGCCCATCAACTTGCAGACAGAGTACACGCTTACCCATCGAATCTTTTTGATAATTTAGCTGATAAAAAATATGATTTAATTGTGAGCAACCCTCCTTATGTCGATGCAACTGATATGGCCGCTTTGCCAGATGAATATCGCCATGAGCCAGTATTAGGTTTAACCGCAGGAGCCGCTGGGTTAGATTTAGTTATTCCACTGTTACAACAAGCCGCTAATTATTTACGCCCGGGTGGTATATTGGTTGTCGAAGTGGGGAACAGTGATGCGGCATTGCAAACGTATTTCCCGCAGGTACCTTTTACCTGGTTAGAATTTGAATATGGTGGCCATGGTGTATTCTTATTATATTATGAACAATTAGTAGCCTGTCAAAATATGTTTAATCAAGCATAGTTTAAAAAGAAGAATAGAGACAAGTGCGGATGACTTGATCCTGATCAAAGGCTTGATGATGAAATGCGGATAAAATTCATTAACTTAGTAGCAGGGGAATATCGTGTCATCCATTGTTTTTGATCCAGAATTGATTCGTAAATACGATAAGTCAGGACCGCGCTATACATCGTATCCAACAGCGGTCCAATTTACCGAGTCATTTTCAGCGGATGACTATAAAGCACAAATTGTTAAGAGCAATCAACTCGCTACTCCACTCTCTCTTTATTTTCATATACCCTTCTGCGATACCGTTTGTTTTTATTGTGGTTGCAGTAAAATTGCTACCAAAGATCGCAATAAAGCACAGCCTTATCTTGATCATGTTTATAAAGAAATGGCTTATCAGTCAGAATTATTTGATAGTTCTCGTAAAGTTGAACAATTACATTGGGGTGGAGGTACACCGACCTTTATTAGTCATCAGCAAATGCAGCAATTGATGGATCGAACACGTCAATATTTTAATTTATTGGATGATGATAGTGGTGAATATTCCATTGAGATTGATCCACGCGAGGCCAATACTGAAACCATTACGTTACTCCGTTCATTAGGTTTTAATCGATTAAGTCTTGGTGTGCAGGACTTTAATGAAAAAGTGCAAAAAGCCGTTAACCGGATTCAAACTGAAGCAGAAACACGGGAAGTAATTGAAGCTGCAAGAGATAGCGGCTTTCATTCGGTAAGCTTAGATCTCATTTATGGGTTGCCACATCAATCAGTTAAAACCTTTGATGAAACGCTGGATAAAATTTTAGAACTATCGCCCGATCGTTTATCAGTGTTTAACTATGCTCATCTTCCTGACATGTTTAAACCACAACGACGTATCAATGTAGAAGACCTACCTGACGCAGATGAAAAATTGTTAATCCTGCAACGTTGTATAGAGAGGCTCACTACATCGGGTTATGAATATATTGGCATGGATCATTTTGCAAAGCCGGATGATGAGTTAGCGGTTGCCCAAAAAAATAAAACCTTATATCGAAATTTTCAGGGTTATTCTACTCATTCAGATTGTGATTTGGTGGCCTTTGGCATAACTTCAATTGGTAAGGTGAATGATAGTTATAGTCAAAATATAAAAACCAGTGATGAATATTACCAAAGGATTGATGCGAAAAAACTACCTGTTTATCGAGGAATTATATTAAGTGATGATGATAAATTACGTCGTGAGGTTATTAATCAGTTGATTTGTCATTTTGAGATAATAAAGCCACAGATTAATGATGATTTTAATGTGAATTTTAATGAGTATTTTATTCAGGAACTTGAAGCGCTTCAGTTAATGCACGATGACGGTTTATTAGAACTTGGCGATAAATCGATAAAAGTGACAGGGATAGGGAAATTATTGATTCGTAATATTTGTATGGTATTTGATAAATATTTACGTGATCATGACACGCCTAGATTTTCTAAGACAATTTGATTGGTTTTTATTATGTTATCAAGTTTAACAGGCTGAGCTATATAAAAACCTTGAGCAAAATTAATACCAATTTCTCTTAATTTTTTTAGTGTTTCAGCATCTTCAACAAATTCTGCTGTAGTATTGATATTCATTATTTTGGCAATATTATGGATCGCCTCAACGAAAGCGAGATCGGTAGGATCTTGAGTTATATCTCTTATAAATGCACCATCAATCTTAAGATTATCAATGGGCATATTTTTTAAGTAAGAAAAAGAACTTAGGCCGCTGCCGAAATCATCTAGTGAAAAATGAAAATTTGATTTCTTGAGATTGTTAATTAATTTTATAGCATTACTCATATTGGCAATGGCGGCGGTTTCTGTTATTTCAAAATAGATTAGTGATGTTTCTATTCTGTATTGTTGAGCTTTATCTATAATATAGTCATATAAATCAGGTTCTGTAATGGTTTGGCCTGATAGATTTATAGAAAATTGATATTGTTCGTCATGTTCAGGGTTTATATTTTTTATAAATTTAAAAGTGTTGTCGATAACCCAGCGATCAATTTTAGGCATTAAATGATAACGTTCTGCCGCTGGTAGAAAGGCCATTGGCGGAACAATATCACCTTGTGAATTTTTTAGACGCAATAGTATTTCGAAAAGCTTAATATTCTTATTCTCTTTGGTAGGATTTAAGTTGATAAATTCTTGCGCATACAAAATGAATTTATTATGTTTAAGTGCTTCTTCAAGTTTAAGCAACCAAGTCATTTCCTCTCTTCTTAAGGAGAGCTTTTCATCATCTAGCCAGTATATTTGCACACGATTTCGGCCCTTTTCTTTAGCTTCATAACAGGCAGTATCTACTGCGCTCATGGCTTCTGAAACGGTTGAAGTATATTCATTAATGGGCACGATACCTATGCTGGCGCCGGCAGTAAAAATATTACCCTCCCAGGCAAAATGGGTTTCTTTGATCATATGGCAAATTTTTGTGCTAATACTTTCTGCTGTTTTCAGTGTGCAGTTATCAAGTAGAATAGTAAATTCATCACCACCAAGACGTGCTAATACATCACTTTTTCTTAGTTTGGTTGAGAGTTGATGTGCAATTTGTTTTAAAAACTCATCACCGGCAGCATGCCCAGCGGTATCGTTAATTAATTTAAATTGATCAAGGTCGAGGAAACACAAAACATATTTATGTCCATCATTATGCGCATTGTATATGGATTTTTTGAGACGTCGTTCAAATTCTCGCCGATTTATTAGTCCCGTCAGTGGATCGTGCGTGGCTTGATAGGATAATTCATCAGCTAATTTACGCATTTCGGTAACATCACGAAAAACAATATTGGCACCCAAAATATCACCCTTTAAATCACGGATAGGCGATACGGTATGCTCAATGGCGAACATATCACCATCTTTGCGTACTAGAACCATGTTAGAAGGTGCGGTGTGAATGGCATCGTTTTGTAATGCGTTTTCAATAGGGTTATCAATATAGTTACCGCTATCTTCATTCTTTATAGAGAATATTCGAGCAATATCTGAGTCTATCGCTTCTTCACTGTCATAGCCTGTTAATTCTACAGCAACAGGATTAATCGTTCTAATGTTGCCGCGTTGATCTGTGGTGATGACACCATCACCAATGGAATCTAAGGTAACCTGTGCGAGCTCTTTTTCCATGTATAGTTTTTTCTCAGTACGACTGATATAGCGAGAAACAAAAAGAGCCATGGTTAACGCGAGCGCAAGTACAATTAGGGCTATAGTAATGATTAAATTAAATTGTTCTTGATACTCCTGTTTCATATCTTTTGCGATTCGTTGATTCGCCTCAACCTGAATATTATGTAACCGGTTGAGAGCGACGAGTACTCTGTTTTGAGCAGGAATAGCTTTGTTAATTAATATTTTCCGCGCTTGTATTATTTTATGCTCTTGTACTAATTCAACAACTTGACGTTGTAATGGTACTGATATGTTCGTTGATTGACTTTGTTGCTGAATTAGATTTTTTTCTTCATCGGTTAAGGACATTGCTATAAATTCGATGCGAGCATTAAGAAAGTCAATGCCATAACCCTTGAAGTTTAAATAAGCATCATCGCGCTCAAAGGGATCATCAAGAAACACCATCGTATATAAAGTAAGGCTGCGTTCACGCGCCGCTTTTTCCATTTTTTCAACTAATGCGGTTTTAACATTATGGTGGCCGAGTATAGTATCGGTACGGTCTATCGATTGTTGTAACTGGCTTAGCCCAATACTAGTTAAGATAATAAATAAGAGGAAACTGCTGCTAAAACCCAATAGTAGTAAGAGTTGAGTTTTACTGGTTTTCAATTTCATAAGTGAGGGTAATTTTATGTTAAGCACTTTGACCATGACTGTAATATTTGCCTTGTTTGGTTGGCATGTAGGTTATTTTAACCATCTTTAGTCGCAGTCCGTCGACACACATAAACTTTGAGTAAATAAGTCCCTGTTAATATTATCGGCCGGCAGATAGTATTGTTTAATTTTTCAATATAATTATAGACATAATACTGGTAAAATCAGTCTAAATTATTGATTTTTATAATATTCAATAGGTGTAGCAGGTTTATGTCAGGAAATACGTTAGGGAAATTATTCACCGTCACCAGTTTTGGTGAAAGTCATGGTTTGGCGATAGGTTGTATTGTGGACGGTTGCCCTCCTGGTTTGGAATTAAGTGAATCAGACTTACAGGGTGATTTAGATAGGCGTAAGCCAGGCCAAAGCCGACATACTACTCAGCGTCGTGAGGCGGACGAGGTTCAGATACTTTCCGGCGTGTTTGAAGGGAAAACTACCGGTACGCCTATCGCCTTAATGATACATAACACTGATCAGCGTTCTAAAGACTACTCCGAAATCATGAACAGTTTCCGTCCGGGACATGCGGACTACACGTACTTGCATAAATATGGGCTGCGGGATTACCGAGGTGGTGGTCGCTCTTCGGCTCGTGAAACGGCAATGCGTGTGGCGGCGGGTGCGATCGCTAAAAAATACCTCAAACAACAATGTGGCATTGAGATTAGAGGTTATATGGCGCAACTCGGTGAGATTAAATATGAACAGTTTGACTGGGACGCGGTCGAAAAAAATCCGTTCTTTTTCCCAGATGCGCATAAGATTCAAGAACTCGAAGAATATATGGATGCTTTGCGCAAAGAAGGTAACTCAATTGGTGCGCGGATTAACGTGGTTGCCACGGGCGTTCCGCCTGGTTTAGGTGAACCGGTTTTTGATCGACTGGACGCAGATATTGCGCATGCCATGATGTGTATTAATGCCGTCAAAGGTGTCGAGGTAGGTGCAGGTTTTGATTGTGTTGAACAAAAAGGTACTGAACATCGTGACGAGATGACGCCTGATGGTTTTTTAAGTAATCATGCGGGCGGCGTGTTGGGTGGTATTTCATCCGGTCAGCATATTGAAGTAAGCATGGCATTAAAAGCGACCTCGAGTATTCGGTTACCGGGTAAAACGATTAACCTTGCAGGTGAGGCAGCAGAAGTGATCACCAAGGGTCGTCATGATCCCTGCGTGGGTATTCGTGCGACGCCGATTGCCGAAGCTATGTTGGCGATTGTGTTAATGGATCACTATTTGCGTCAGCGCGGACAAAATGCCGACGTACAAGTGAGTACACCTGTTATAGCTCCCATCGTAAAATAATTCATTTAGGCACGTGCCTTGGAATCGGTAACGCATCAGTCTAAAGCTCCGTATTGGCGTCTTTCCGGTTTTTATTTTTTCTATTTCACCAGTCTCGGTGCTATGTTGCCGTACTGGGGCTTATACCTTAAACATCTTAATTATGACGCCGCCGCTATTGGTAGTTTAATGGCAATTATTATGGCGACTAAAATTATTTCGCCTAATATTTGGGGTTGGATTGCGGATCACACCGGTAAACGCATGAGCATTGTGCGTTTGGGCAGTTTATTTGCAGCGTTAAGTTTTGTTGGCGTATTTTGGCAAGGCGGTTATTGGTGGTTAGTGATCGTAATGGTGGTATTCAGTTTTTTTTGGAACGCCGCGTTACCTCAGTTTGAAGCCACTACCTTTCACCATTTAAAAAATGAAACACATCGTTATAGTTCTATTCGGTTATGGGGATCGATAGGCTTTATTGTTGCCGTCTGGTGCTTAGGATATTTTCTTGAAGGCGAGCAGATTCGTTACTTGCCAATTTTATTAGTTATTTTATTTAGTAGTATTTGGCTAATTAGTATATTTGTTCCTGAAGAGGCGGCGGGACATTTATCGATTGACCATCAGCCATTAAGTAAGATACTTACGCGCCCACATGTCGTCGGACTGTTTATCGTTTGTTTCCTAATGCAAGCGAGTCACGGGCCTTATTATACTTTTTATTCTATTTATATGGAGAGCTATGATTATTCCCTTAGTGTGATAGGAGGCTTGTGGGCATTAGGTGTCATCGCCGAAGTTGGCGTATTTCTGCTGATGCATCGTATGGTACCTATATTTGGTTTACGAAATTTATTATTGAGTAGTTTATTATTAGCGGCAATACGCTGGTTCTTGATTGGAATGTTTCCTGAAGTTATGCCAGTCATGTTCATTGCACAATTGTTGCATGCGGCAAGTTTTGGTATTTATCATGCCGCGGCTATCCATCTTATTCATGAGTATTTTTCTGGCAGTCACCAAGGCAAAGGGCAGGCATTGTATAGCAGCATAAGTTTTGGTGCCGGTGGTGCGCTGGGTAGTTTCTTAAGTGGATATACGTATGATTATTTAGGCCCAGCAGTCATGTTTTATGGTGCAGCTATATCGTGTTTAGTGGCTTTTATTGTTGCTTGGAAATGGGTGTATGAACGATAAGCCATCGTCTAATATGGTTATTTTGCGATGACTAGTTTGGAGATGCATTTCTTAACACCTTCATGTGCACGGCATATCGCTAAAACTCGACGTTCAACTTGTCTTGATGGCACATGACCATAAAGGTGAACCACACCTTTGTAGGTATCGATGTCAATATTATTTGAGCTAATGCCTTTCGCTTTAATCAGTTCAGTATTAATACCCGCAGTAATACCGGCATCTGAGAAAACAGTACCTGCTTTACGTTCATCCTTTCCTACGTGGTAGCCTCCTACCGCAGCACCACCAATTAATACTGGCGCACAACCATAACTCAGTGAAGTGGCAATAATTAATACTATGGGGTATCTGTTTTTCATTGTGATGCCTTCCCTTTGATATTCAATTAATTCTAGCGTGTATTTTGCAGTTGATTCAACATGGCTTGTGCGGAGTTGGATAGGGTTCGGTTTTTATGCCAAACCGCACCGAGTTGTCGCTCTAATTTAAGCCCTTTAATGGACAATATCGTAAATTCGTCATTTAACATAGAGCAGGGTAGTACGCTCCAGCCTAAACTAATACTGACCATCATTTTAATGGTTTCAAGATAGTTAGTGGCGAGCCGTATATTTAAATCTAAATTTTTGGGTTGTAAGGTTCGTTCGATAATTTCACGCGTATAAGTGCCATGGGTGGGTAGTATGGCAGGCTCTTTGGACAATGTAGAAAGAGTAACGTTTTGTTGCGCGGCTAAAGGATGGTTTTTATGCACGACAACAGCGAGTGGATCTGGCCAGATAAATTCCGCATGTAAATTTTCAGGTGTGTGTATTGGTAGGGTAACAATGCCAAGTTCTAAATCACCATGTTCGACAGCCTGACAAGCCTCCTCTGAATCCATGAAATGTAAATCCAGTTCAACCTCAGAGAATTGTTTTGTAAAACTACGTAATACGGGCGGTAAACGGTGCAAGCCAATGTGGTGACTGGTGCCAATACTCAATTTGCCGCCGATGTTGCCAGAGAGATTAGAAATGGCTCTTCGGCTATCTTCCACATCGAGCAAAATACTGCGGGCACGGGGTAACAAAGCATTACCTGATTCAGTGAGCTCTACTTTTCTACTGATACGGTCAAACAAACGGGTATTCAGTTCTGATTCAAGGGTGGCAATACGTTTGCTGACCGCCGGTTGGGTCAAGTAAAGCTGCTCTGCCGCTTGAGAGAAAGACTGCTTTTCCGCGACGGTAACAAAAGCCTGTAGTGAATCAATATCCATATTTTAATGATAACATAAAGGAATAGATAATATGAAAATAATGAATTTGCGTTATAGTTAATTTGGGTCTATATTTCCTGCATCTAATATAGAGGCCGACTGGGTTAAGGAAAGAACAATGGCAGGCAAGACCTTATACGAAAAAATCTGGGATCAGCATGTGGTGCGTGATAATGGTGATGGTACTGCACTCTTATATATTGATCGTCATTTAGTGCATGAAGTCACGTCTCCTCAGGCATTTGAAGGTCTGCGCTTGGCTGACCGGAAGCCTTGGCGGGTGGATGCGAATTTAGCGACCCCTGATCACAATGTACCAACGACTGACCGTAGCAAGGGTATTGAAGACCCTATCTCACGTATTCAGGTGGAAACATTAGATAATAATTGCGCTGAATTTGGTATTACCGAATTCAAAATGGATGATATACGCCAGGGTATTGTGCATGTCATTAGTCCTGAGCAAGGTGCGACCTTGCCCGGTATGACCATTGTTTGTGGTGATTCCCATACTTCTACCCATGGTGCTTTAGGGGCTTTGGCGCATGGCATCGGTACTTCAGAAGTTGAGCATGTGTTGGCTACACAAACCTTGGTGCAGAAAAAATCTAAAACCATGTTGATTAGCGTCGATGGGAAAGTGGGTGCGGGTGTTACCGCAAAAGATATTGTCTTAGCCATCATTGGTAAGATTGGTACGGCAGGTGGCACAGGTTTCGCCATTGAATTTGGTGGTGAAGCGATCCGTGATTTATCCATTGAAGGTCGCATGACCGTTTGTAATATGGCCATTGAAGGTGGTGCGCGTGCGGGTATGGTTGCGGTAGATGATAAAACCATCGAGTATGTTAAAGGTCGACCTTATGCACCAAAAGCGGAAACATGGGATGCCGCTATTGCTCAATGGAAAGAACTCCATAGTGATGATACTGCTGAATTTGATGCGGTAGTGCGTTTAGATGCAACTCGCATTCAGCCACAAGTGACCTGGGGTACCTCACCAGAAATGGTGGTAGCCGTAGGCGACAAAATACCTAACCCAGCAAGTGAAAGTGATAGCGTTAAGGCTGAGGGTATGAACAAGGCATTAAGCTATATGGGGTTACAAGCAAATACACCGATCAATGAAATTAATGTGGACAAAGTATTTATTGGTTCGTGTACTAACTCTCGCATTGAAGATATGCGTGCCGCAGCAGAAGTGGCTAAAGGTCGTAAAGTAGCGGCTAATGTCAAATTGGCTTTGGTTGTACCGGGTTCGGGTTTAATTAAACAACAAGCTGAAAAAGAAGGGTTAGATAAAATATTTATTGAAGCCGGCTTCGAGTGGCGTGAACCGGGTTGTTCGATGTGTTTGGCGATGAATGCGGATCGTTTAGAGCCGGGAGAGCGTTGTGCATCAACGTCCAATCGTAACTTTGAAGGTCGACAAGGACAGGGTGGACGTACACATTTAGTGAGTCCAGCTATGGCAGCTGCGGCAGCCGTAACGGGTCATTTTGTTGATGTTCGTGAACTGGTTTAATTTTTTGTTATGTCTTTAATAACTGAACAAGTCATTAATGGTTTTAAACAGAGACTGGAACAACATCCTATCTACGAGGCCATTGATTCAGTAGAACGCTTACGTTGCTTCATGGAGCACCATGTTTATTCTGTATGGGACTTTATGTCTTTAATAAAGTATTTACAGAACGAAGTGGCACCAGCACGTTATCCCTGGGCGCCATCAAAAGATGGCGATATAGTTCGTTTTATTAACGAACTGGTACTTGAGGAAGAATCAGACCAGGTGGTGCCGGGTTATAAAGGTGATAATGAATTTGGCAGTCACTTTGAACTTTATTGTGCAGCAATGGAAGAAATTGGTGCGAACCCTGAACATGTAAAAAGTTTTGTGAATAGTCTGCCAGGCAAAAGTGTCAATGAAGCGCTTACGCAAGATATGGTTCCACAACCTTCAAGGCAGTTTACGCAACAAACTTTTTTATTTATTGAATCAGGTAAAGCACATCAGGTTGCAGCAGCGCTTGCACTGGGGCGTGAGCATATTATCCCAGGTATGTTTAGGTCATTTCTAAAGAATTTGGGTGTAACAGAACAGGATGCTCCGGCATTCTATTATTATCTTAATCGTCATGTGCACCTGGATGAAGATTTTCATGCACCACTATCATTGCGACTATTAAATTCATTATGTGATGAAGATAGTGTTAATCAAAAAGAAGCCATCGAGGCAGCAGAACAAGCAGTTAATGCACGAATCGATTTCTGGGATGGCGTTATAAAAGAAGTTAACAAAATAAAAGTTAATGAGAATATAAGCTATGAATAAATTTACAGGTTTAAAAGCGATTGTGGCGCCAATGGATCGTCCTAATGTCGATACTGATGCCATTATTCCAAAACAATTTTTAAAGTCTATTAAACGTACGGGTTTTGGTCCTAACCTGTTTGATGAGTGGCGTTATCTGGATCATGGTGAACCAGGTAAGGATAATAGTAACCGCCCTGTAAACAAAGATTTTGTTTTAAATCAGGATCGTTATCAGGGTGCGCAGATTATGATCGCCCGTGAAAACTTTGGTTGTGGTTCATCGCGTGAACATGCGCCATGGGCATTAGCGGATTTCGGATTCCGCGTAATTATCGCTCCAAGCTTTGCAGATATTTTTTATAACAACAGCTTTAAAAACGGCATCTTGTTAATAAAGCTGGATGCTGATGTAGTTGATCAATTATTTAAGGAAGTGGATAACAGTGAAGGTTATCAACTGGATATAAATTTAGCAGAACAAACTATTACCAAACCGGGTGGTGCTGTTATCAATTTTGATGTGGATGAATTTCGTAAACATCGCCTGTTAAATGGTTTGGATGATATTGGCTTAACGCTGCAGCATGTTGATGATATTAAAGCATACGAACAAAAACGTAGTCAGGAAGCTCCCTGGTTATTTAATTAAAAAGGTTAATAACAATGGCAAAGAAAATTTTAGTACTGCCGGGTGATGGTATTGGTCAGGAGATTGTCGCTGAAGCCGTTAAAGTGATTAACGCTCTTCAGGCCAATGGCCTTGATGTTGAATTAGAACACGCCTTAGTCGGTGGCGCGGCTTACGATGAAACAGGATCACCATTACCTAAAGAAACATTAACGAAAGCAAAAGCGGCTGATGCTATTTTATTAGGTGCGGTGGGTGGTTACAAATGGGAATCACTGGATATTTCTGTGCGTCCTGAGAAAGGTCTTTTAGGATTACGCGCTGAATTGGATTTGTTTGCTAATTTACGCCCTGCGATTCTTTATCCGCAATTGGCGGATGCTTCAACTCTAAAGCCTGAAGTGGTATCAGGGCTGGATATTATGATCGTACGTGAATTAACCGGGGGCATTTACTTTGGAGAGCCGCGTGGAGTACGTACGCTGGATAATGGTGAACGTCAAGGCTACAACACGCTGGTGTATAAAGAGTCAGAAGTAAAACGTATTGCACAGGTTGCTTTCGATATCGCGCGTAAGCGTGGTAGTAAAGTATGTTCGGTGGATAAAGCTAATGTATTAGAAGTGACAGAAATGTGGCGTGAAGTTGTTATCGACTTACACAAAGAGAATGATGATATTGATTTGTCACATATGTATGTTGATAACGCGGCAATGCAACTGGTGCGTGAACCAAAACAGTTTGATGTGATGGTGACGACCAATATGTTTGGTGACATCCTGTCAGATTGTGCTGCCATGTTAACCGGTTCGATTGGTATGTTGCCCTCGGCATCATTAAATGCAAAAGGGCAGGGTATGTATGAACCGATTCATGGTTCAGCGCCAGATATTGCAGGGCAAAGCGTGGCTAATCCATTAGCGACTATTCTTTCTGTCGCGATGCTGTTGCGCTATTCGTTGGATGAAACAGCAATAGCTGATCGTATAGAACAGGCTGTAGATAAAGTATTAGATAAAGGTTTGCGTACAGCGGATATTTATTCACAGGGTATGACTAAAGTCGGTACTGCTGAAATGGGTGATGCGGTTGTTGCTGCGTTATAACCGAAAATTATTAAGTAACCATCTTAAGTGTAGAGGAAACGAATAATGAAACGTGTAGGTTTTGTAGGATGGCGTGGCATGGTGGGCTCAGTACTCATGCAGCGCATGCGTGATGAAAATGATTTTTCTGATATTGAGCCAGTTTTTTTTACTACATCGCAGGCAGGTCAAGCCGGCCCTGATGTTGGCAAAGATATTTCTACACTTAAAGATGCAAAAAATATTGATGAACTGAGTAGTATGGATGTCATCGTGACCTGTCAGGGCGGTGATTACACTAAAGAAATCTATCCCGAGTTACGTAAATCCGGCTGGCAAGGATACTGGCTTGATGCGGCATCTGCTTTACGTATGGTTGATGAGAGTATTATTGTTTTAGATCCTGTTAACAAAGATGTGATCAAAAATGGTTTAACTAATGGTGTAAAAACTTATGTAGGTGGTAACTGCACCGTCAGTTTAATGCTGATGGCTGTAGGCGGTTTATTCGAAAAAGATTTGGTCGAATGGATTACGCCGATGACTTACCAAGCGGCTTCTGGTGCAGGTGCAAAAAACATGCGTGAGCTGATCCGCCAAATGGGTGCGATTAACGATAACGTTAAAGTACTCAATGATGATCCTGCTACTGCCATTTTAGATATTGATAAAAATGTGACCGATTTTATACGCAGCGAAGCTTATCCAACAGAACAATGGCCTGCGCCATTAGCGGCCAGTTTAATTCCGTGGATTGATGTACCGCTTGAAAGCGGACAAAGCAAGGAAGAATGGAAAGCACAAGTTGAAACTAATAAGATTCTTGGACGTTCTGCTAATCCAGTTCCTATTGATGGTTTATGTGTGCGTATTGGCGCTATGCGTTGTCATTCACAGGCGTTAACTATCAAGATGAAACAGAATGTACCTATGGATGAAATTAGTGACATACTTGCGGGTCACAATGATTGGGTGAAGGTGGTTGCCAATGAACCTCAAGTTACAATCAAAGAGCTGACCCCTGCAGCGGTTACTGGCACATTAACGGTACCTGTTGGCCGACTGCGTAAGTTGTCAATGGGTAATGATTACCTGTCGGCTTTTACAGTTGGTGATCAATTATTATGGGGTGCTGCGGAACCTCTGCGACGCATGCTAAGGATTCTTTTAGAGTCTTAACCTTAATAAGTAACGCAGCACTGTTCTGCGTTACTTATCTCTTACTTTAGGTATTCATAATGAGCAACAAAAGGGCTATTGCTGTGATCGGCGCGACAAGCCAAATAGGTAATGCACTTGTAGAATTGTTACAAGAGCATAATTTTCCTGTTGGTGAATTTTATCCTCTCGATCATGAAGATGAAGCCGGTGGACGTATTGAGTTGGCTAATAAGCAGCATATTATTAAGGATGTGGCTAATTTCGATTTCAGCAAAGCGGATATTGCTTTCTTTGTTAGTGAATCATACATATCTGAAAAATATGTTCCTTTGGCTATTGACGCAGACTGTATTGCTATTGATCGCACTGATGCTTATCGTAATGAAGAAATAACAGCATTAGTAGTTAGTGGCGTTAATACGAATGTTATTGGTAACAATAAAATGATCGCGAGCCCATCGTGTATCACTATTGGGTTAACTAAGGTGCTTAAACCTGTTTATGATTCTGTCGGTATTAAATCGATCCATATTTCAACCTATCAAGCTGTTTCTGGTGCGGGCAAGGCGGGGTTAGAAGAGGCGGGTCTTCAAACGGCAGCGATGCTTAACTTTAAAGAAATGAAAACCAATGTATTTCCCCATCAGATAGCTTTCAATGTTATCCCCCAGATTGGTGCTTTTGAAGAATCGGGTTATACAAAGGAAGAAATGAAAATAATCCAGGAAACAAAGAAGGTTTTTGCGGATGATAGTATTTGCATTGATGTGACCGCGGTTCGTGTTCCTGTTTTCTATGGACACTCAATGAGTTTATCTATTGAGACTAAGGTGCCGATGGCCATCGATGAAGTGCGCAAGCTCTTAAGTAATGTTGACGGTGTCGAAGTGACGGATACGGGTGATTTTAACGAGTACCCCACACCGGTTTCTGATGCAGCAGGGCGAGAAACGATTTATGTTGGACGAATTCGCAAACAGCCGGCTAATGAAAAAGGTTTAGCATTATGGATCAGTGCCGATAATATTCGTGCGGGTGCCGCGAGTAACCTATTACAAATTGCTGAATTTTTAACCAATCATTAAATCACTATTGTTTGTGTTATCTATGAACAATCTGCGTTAAAGTGTTGAAAAGTGGTGTTCAAACTGAATTAATTTTGGTAAAACACTATTTATAAGCTATAGTTACTGCATACTTATAATAATTTTTCGAGCATTACGTGTATAACTGATTGAAAAATATAAAGAATATGATTATTTTTGCATTTTTAAGCAGGAATCTTAACGGAGTGGAGATGTACCATGGTGCGTAAGCTTGTCATTTTAATGACAGCCGGGTTTTTGATTATTACACCTATTACAGCGAATGCGCTGGGATTTGGGGTAGTGAAGTTGAACTCTGCTTTGAATGAGCGATTTGACGCTGAAGTTGAAGTGTTATCGCCAACCCCCGAAGATATAAAAAGTTTAAAGATAAAACTGGCTAGTCAGTCTGCTTTTCTCCGTTCAGGTATTGAACGCACGGCTTTATATAGCTCTCTTTTGTTTGAAGTTAAACAACGCTCGAATGACACCTATTATATACAGATATCGTCGAAAGGAACGATTCGCGAACCTTTTCTCAACTTTTTATTAGAAATGTCCTGGAAAAATGGACGCATGTTACGTGAATATACTGTTTTGCTCGATCCCCCTGGACAATATTCAGCACAACAACAAGCACCACAGCCTACGGTTATTGAAACACCTGAAACGATGGCACCTGCCGCTATAGAGAAAGCGGAAATGGAAGCGCCGCAGGTTGAACCTTTTGTTGAGCTGGCAGAAGGTGAACAATTTCCACGTGTTGAATTAACCAAGTATGAAGGGAAGGATTCAGGACGTGTAGAGCAGCAGGCGACAATGAAAAAGGTCGATGAGCCAAAGCTTGAACCCTTACCAGAACCAAAACTTGAAGCCTTACCTGAACCTGAGCTTGAGCCATTACCTGAGTTGGATCCATTGCCCGAAGTTGATTCAGCGTCTAGCTCCAAACCAACACCATTACCAGAACCAGAACCTGAACTGGAATCAGCGCCAATGGCTGTTGATATGGTTGAAGAAAGTAAACCTTTTGATGAAGAGCAGTTATTTCCCTCTATTCCATTAAGAGCCTATAGCGAAGACAGCGAATACGCAGAAGCGACCGAAGAGCCAACAGAGCCAGCGCCAGCAGAGTTGATGGGTGGTGATCTTGATTATGGTTTGACCGCTAAAAATGACAATCTTTGGAATATTGCGGAAAGAATGCGTCCTAGTGAGGATGTTTCGATTTATCAAGTGATGATGGCTTTAGTACAAGCTAATCCGGATGCTTTTGTAGAAGGTAATGCGCACCGTTTAAAAGTGGGTCATGTTCTACGTATTGATGACCCTGCTTTATTTTCTGCGATGAGCCAACAGCAAGCGGCAAATGAATTTAAGTCACAAACACGCGATTGGGACGAGTTCCGTAACGTAGCGAGCGACAGTATTCAAGAACAACCTGTTATTGCAACGCAAGTTGAATCTGAAACAGTTGTTGCTGAGCCTGCTGAAAAAGGTGAACTGATACTTGCGACACCGGAAAGTAGTGAATTGAAATCAGGTACGGGTGTATCTGAAGAAGCGATTAGCAATGATTTAGCAACCTTAAAAGCTGAACTGTCACAAATGCAAGAGCAGGCAAATGCAGAAGGCGGTAAAAATGAAGCGTTGAATTCACGTATTCGCCAGATGGAAGAAAAATTAGCGGATGCGCAGCGTATTCTTTCAGTTCAAGATGATGAATTAGCGGTATTACAAAAGCAATTATCAGAAACTCAACAAGAGCCCGTTGCTGAAACGACAACAGAAACAGAAGCACCCCCTGTAGCTGAAGAGGTCGCTGTTACTGAAGAAGCCCCATCTGAAGAAGCGCCTGTCGTTGATGCGGTAACAGGACCTGCAGCTACTTCAGAAGTCGCTGAGTCTGAATCGCCTGTTGAATTAGCTGAGCGTATTGCGCAAGACGAAAAAGCTAAACCCGCACCTGCTGCAATGGAAGAAGGTGTTATGGGTATGGTGATGGGCTGGGTAGGAAAAGCCGGCGATATGGCCTCGGGTATTGGTGCTGCGCTAGGTGGTGTATTAGGCAGTATGATGATGTATATCATCATTGGTGTGGTTGTATTATTTATCATTTTATTCTTCGTTATATCTAAGCGTCGTAAGCAAGGGGATGATTTCGAAGAAAGTATTCTGAAAGGAACTTCTTCAGGAGCCACTTCGTCAAGTGATGTACCTTCTGCGAATTCAGCCACATCTGAAGAATCTTCCTTTTTGAGTGATTTTGCAGTGAGTGGTTCTGGCGCTATACAAACGGAAGACTCTGAAGTTGATCCATTAACAGAAGCTGATGTGTTTATTGCTTATGGTCGACATGAAGCGGCTGAAGAACGTTTACAAGAAGCGATTCAATTAGAGCCAGAGCGTGATGAACTTAAGTTGAAATTACTTGAGTTGTATAGCACAACAAAAAATACATCAGGATTTGAAAGTACCGCCGAAGCTATTCATGCGAGTTTAGATGGTCTTACAGACGGAAATCCAACTTGGGATAAGGTGGTTGCTCTAGGCAAGCCATTGTTACCTGACAACCCATTATTTAATAGTGGTGAAACAGTAGAAGCTGATGCCTTCGTTGCGCCAGCAGAAGAAAATAATGTTGAATTAAGTGATAGCCAAGTACTGGATATTGGCCTTGAAACGGGTGGCTTTAGTTCATCAGACTTTAATTTAGACTTAGGTAATTCATCTACAGAAGAAGATAAAACAGATGATTCTGGCGAGCTAGATTTTGATCTGGATTTGGGTGATGCCTCTGTTACTGAAGAAGCGACGGCTGATGAAGAAGTAGCCTCAATGGACTTCAATCTTGATGAAAGTGATTCAGCCTCAGATGCGGGTCTTGATTTTAATTTAGATTTAGATGCGGGTACTGTTGAAGAAACGTCTGAAGCTGATTCAGATACGGCGACGATGGATCTTGATGGCGGTCTCGACTTCGCTTTAGATGATACAGAAGCAAGTGCGATAGATTTAAGTGTTGATGAACCAGAATCAACCGAATCAACGGATTTTGAAATAAGCAGCGATGGTGATGAAGTTGGGACTAAACTCGATTTAGCTAAAGCTTACATCGACATGGGTGATCCTGAAGGCGCGCGTAGCATTTTGGATGAAGTTTTAGATGAAGGTAACGATCAACAAAAATCTGAAGCAGAGCAATTGATTCAACAAATTGCCTAATGGCTCTGGCCAATAAAGAAATTATTTTTCTTATTATTTTTTTAGTCGAGAAATTTAATTAAGAAGCACTAATAACAGCAGCAATAATATTGCTGCTGTTATTGTTTGTGCGGTCTTCGTTTTACATTATTAAATAAAATTTTTGTTATGAGAATTGCAGCTGGTATTGAATATGATGGTCGCCCCTTTTGTGGTTGGCAATTTCAGAATCATTCACCTTCAGTGCAACAAGAAGTTGAACAAGCTTTCAGTAAAGTCGCTAATCATGATGTACGGGTAGTCTGTGCAGGACGTACTGACACGGGCGTACACGCCATCGATCAAGTAATACATTTTGATACCGATGCAGATCGTAGTAATTATTCATGGCTGCGGGGAAGTAATACTAATTTACCTGCTGCGGTTTCTGTGCAATGGGTTAAGCGGGTTGATGATGAATTCCATGCGCGATTTAGTGCACAACAACGTTCTTACCGTTATGTGATTTGTAATAGAGCAGGACGTTCAGCGGTGTTTAATGGTTTAGTTACTTGGAATCATTTGCCGTTACAAATTAATCGAATGCAAGAAGCGGCCAATTATTTATTGGGTGAACATGATTTTTCCTCATTTCGTGCGGCGGGTTGTCAGGCAAAAAGCCCAGTACGCACTATTGCTAAATTGGAACTGATTCAGCAGGGGGAGTTTATTGTCATCGATATCGAAGCCAATGCTTTTTTACATCATATGGTACGTAATATCGCGGGTGTGTTGATGGCGATAGGTTGTGGCGAAGCTGAGCCAGAATGGGCAAAAAAAATATTAGAATATCGTGATAGAAAATTAGGTGGGGTCACCGCTTCACCCTGTGGTCTTTATTTGACACGAGTCGCATACCCTGAACATTTTGAGATACCACAGGCTAAATTGAAACTGTTTATTTAATCGCAGAACGGATAGAAGCGAGTATTCAGTTACTGTAAAATACGGCGCTCCTTGGTCTTGATTGGGATTGGCAGATTTATCTAAATGACGGAATGTAGTGTGCAACGTACCCGTGTAAAAATTTGTGGCATTACCCGCCCTAACGATGGTGTTACAGCCGCTAATTTGGGCGCGGATGCGATTGGCTTGGTATTTTATGAGCCCAGCCCTCGACACGTGAGTATAGCCACGGCTAAAAGTATCATTGAAGCTTTGCCGGCTTTTATTACATCGGTGGGTTTATTTGTGGATGCTGACGCAAAAGAGGTTTTTGAAACTTTAAAAGCCGTTCAGTTGGATTTATTGCAGTTTCATGGTGATGAGTCAGCGGAATATTGTGAGCAGTTTGGCGTGCCTTACCTAAAAGCATTACGAATGAGCGAAGGGGTTAATGTTGAGGATTTTGCACAGCAACACTCAAATGCGAAGGGCTTGTTACTCGATACCTACCAAGCGGGTATAGCCGGTGGTACGGGGCAGACGTTTGATTGGTCGCTATTGCCCTCAGAGGTATTATTACCGGTAGTACTCGCTGGTGGTTTGAATAGTACTAATGTGGCAGATGCCATTAATACTGTTCACCCTTATGCGGTGGATGTCAGTGGTGGTGTGGAGCTAAGTGAAAGGATTAAAGATGCTGATAAAATGTCAGCATTCATAAAAGAGGTATATCGCGTTGGCTAAATATAATCAACCAGATGAAAAAGGGCACTTTGGACCTTATGGCGGTAAATTTGTTGCGGAAACCTTAATGGGTCCCATAGAAGAGCTGCGTCAGGCTTATGAAAAATACATGCTTGATGATGATTTTATTAAGGAGTTGGATTGGGAGTTACAACAGTATGTGGGTCGTCCCTCGCCGTTGTACTTTGCCGAACGCTGGAGCCGTGAACTTGGCGGTGCAAAAATATATCTCAAGCGTGAAGATTTAAATCATACTGGCGCGCATAAGATTAACAACACAGTTGGGCAAGCCTTACTGGCCAAACGCATGGGTAAAACGCGGATTATTGCTGAAACCGGCGCCGGCCAGCATGGTGTGGCAAGCGCTACTGTCGCGGCACGTTTAGGTATCGAATGTGTGGTGTATATGGGTGCGGAAGACATCCAGCGTCAGGCGATGAATGTTTATCGCATGAAATTACTCGGCGCCACGGTGGTACCCGTGACATCCGGCTCTTGTACTTTAAAAGATGCCCTCAATGAGGCGATGCGTGACTGGGTCACTAATATTGATAATACCTTTTATATTATTGGTACGGTGGCGGGGCCTCATCCTTATCCCGCGATGGTACGTGATTTTCAAGCGATTATCGGCCGTGAGGCACGTGAGCAAATTCAGCAACATGAAGGCCGGTTACCGGATGCGCTGGTAGCGTGTGTGGGTGGCGGTTCTAATGCCATCGGCCTGTTTTACCCATTTATTGATGATAGTGATGTGGCCATGTATGGCGTGGAAGCGGCGGGTAACGGCTTGCAGACCGGCGAGCACGCTGCACCGTTGTGCGCAGGAAAACCGGGTGTATTACACGGTAACCGTACTTATTTAATGGAAGATGACGGTGGTCAGATTATTCACACGCATTCCATTTCTGCGGGTTTGGATTATCCCGGTGTAGGCCCTGAGCATGCGTGGTTGAAAGACTCGAAACGCGCTAATTATGTGGCTGTTGACGATAACGAAGCACTGGATGCTTTCCACGATTTAACCCGTATTGAGGGTATTTTGCCTGCATTAGAATCCAGCCATGCCATGGCGTATGTGAAGAAATTGGCGCCAAAAATGGATAAAGAACAGATTATTATTGCTAATTTGTCGGGTCGTGGTGATAAAGACATTCATACCGTGGCCGATCATGAAGGTATTGAGTTGTGAGTAAGGCACAGAAAAACCGCATTGGAACGCGTTTTACGCTGCGTAAGACGGAATGCCGCAAGGTACTTGTCCCGTATATCACAGCAGGTGATCCTCAGCCTGACGTTACGGTTGATTTAATGCATGCCATGGTTACCGCCGGTGCAGATATTATTGAATTAGGCATTCCTTTTTCTGATCCGATGGCAGAGGGGCCAGTTATCCAAAAGGCCATGGAAAGGGCGCTGGAGAACCATGTTAGCCTCAATGATGTGCTGGCAATGGTTAAGCAGTTCCGCAAAGACGATAACGATACGCCGGTTATCCTGATGGGTTACCTCAACCCCATTGAGGTGAAAGGCTATGAAAGCTTTGCTAAACAAGCTTCTGAGGCGGGCGTGGATGGTATTTTGACGGTAGATATCCCGCCAGAAGAGGCGAGTAGCTATATTGCCGCCATGAACGGGCACGGTCTGGATTGTATTTTTTTGGTCTCACCGACAACAGATCAAGCGCGAATTGAATTGGTTTGTCAGGCCTGTAGTGGCTTTGTGTATTATGTATCCTTAAAAGGGGTCACGGGTGCAGGTCATTTGGACATAAATGAGGTGACGGATCGCGTTTTAGCCATTCGCAGGTTGACAGATTTGCCAGTGGGAGTAGGCTTTGGTATTAAGGATGCAGAATCCGCAACCCGCGTTGCAGCAAGCTCTGATGCGGTAGTGGTGGGCAGTGCGATTGTACGAAGAGTTGAAGAAAATGCAGATTCTGCCGATAAAATTAAACAAGCGGTGAGTGAGCTTTTGCTTGAAATTCGCTCAGCGCTCGATGCGATGTAAAACAAGCTGAGTCGCTTTGAAATTTACCTAATTGATAACTTTACAAAAAATAATGATTAACAGGATAGTTTTATCATGAATTGGTTTACTAAATTATTACCATCAAGTATTCGTACCGAAGGCAGTAGTAATAAAAAAGCTGTTCCTGAAGGTTTATGGACTAAATGCGGATCATGTAATGCCGTATTATATCGTGCTGATTTGGAACGCAATGCGGATGTCTGTCCAAAATGCGATCACCATATGCGCATTAGTGCACGCCGCCGTCTCGATTCATTTCTTGATCCAGAAGGGCGCGTGGAAGTGGGCAGTGAATTAAAACCAATTGATGCACTAAAGTTTAAAGATATAAAAAAATATAAAGACCGATTAACCCAGGCACAAAAAGCAACCGGTGAAAATGATGCATTGGTGGTGATGAAAGGTGCGGTTAAGGGTGTACCGATGGTTGCAGCAGCCTTTGAATTTAAATTTATGGGTGGTTCAATGGGTTCTGTTGTCGGTGAACGTTTTGTACGTGCGGTTAATGTTTGTTTACAAGAAAACATTCCTCTAGTATGTTTTTCAGCAAGTGGTGGTGCGCGAATGCAAGAAGCGTTGTTCTCGTTAATGCAAATGGCAAAAACCAGTGCAGCTATCGCAAGAATGAACAAGCAAGGTATTCCTTATATTTCTGTGATGACCGATCCGACGATGGGTGGTGTTTCAGCGAGCTTTGCTATGTTAGGCGATATTAATATCGCTGAACCTAATGCTTTAATAGGTTTTGCAGGCCCGCGAGTCATTGAACAAACGGTACGTGAAACATTACCGGAAGGTTTTCAGCGCAGTGAATTTTTATTGCAACATGGGGCAATAGATATGATTGTAGATCGTCGTGAGTTGCGCAACAAATTGGCAAGCTTAGCCACGATGATGCAGCATAAGCCTGCGGCATAACGATATTGAGTTGATGCTATTACAAGGGCAGTTATTACTGCCCTTATTTATTTTCCTTTTTATTATTTAAAATGCGTTTCACTTCTCTTGATGATTGGCTAAGTTGGCAGGAAACATTGCATCCTAGTGACATTGAGCTAGGACTTGAGCGCGTTGCCTCGGTCTTTCATCTACTTCATCCAAAACCAAACTTTCCTACTGTGATCACAGTAGCTGGGACGAATGGTAAAGGCTCCAGCGTTGCGATGCTTAACTCAATTTATCGTGCGGCGGGTTATCGAGTTGGATGTTATACCTCTCCTCATTTATTTAACTATAACGAACGCATAGTAATTAATGGTGAGGCTATTGATGATCAATCTTTATGTGATGCTTTTACACGGATTGATGAAGCACGTGAAGAAATATCATTAACGTATTTTGAATTTGGCACGCTAGCGGCATTGGATATTTTTTTACAGAAAACACATAGCTTGGATGTCATTATTCTCGAAGTAGGGTTAGGGGGACGATTGGATGCGGTTAATATTATTGATAGCGACGTGGCTTTGATTACTGCTATCAGTATTGATCATGTTCAATGGTTAGGTAAAAACATAGAGGATATCGCTAAAGAAAAATGTGGCGTGATACGCCGTGCAAAGCCGGTTGTTTCCAGTGGCCTGAATGCGGTGGAAACCATTAAAACTTGTGCGAGAGAACAAGATGCATTGCTTTATCAAATAGGCAATGCATTTAATATTATCGAGGCGGCTAATAATAAAAGTGAGGTGTGGAACTGGCAATCAGATACGCAACAGCGTGTTGCTTTACCTAAGCCGGCCTTATTTGGGAAACATCAATTATCCAATGCGGCAGGCGTATTAATGGTACTTGAGTTGTTGGCGACTGTATTACCGGTTAATCAAGCCGCAGTTCGTGAAGGCTTAATATCGATTCAATTAGCGGGGCGCTTTCAGGTTCTATCTAACGAGCCGACGATTATTGTCGATGTCGCACATAATGTTGATGCGATTGAAGCGTTATCTCAACAATTACAACAAACGCCTTGTCAGGGAAAAACCTTAGCTGTACTAGGTATGTTATCGGATAAAGAAATTAAAGCGTCGTTGATGAAAGTGATGCCCAGTATTGATGAATGGTTTTTAGCGCCATTAGCAACGCCACGCACTGAATCAGTGGCTAATCTTCATGCTACGCTACAGTCCTGTTCAAAGTCCGCTTCAATTCATTGTAATGACGATATAAAACAGGCTTTCCAGGCAGCGCAGAGCAGTGCTGAAAAAATAGACAGAATTATTGTTTTTGGTTCTTTTTATACAGTAGCCGAAGTGATGCAAGAGGCCTTATAATGGTCTGTATTGTGATTTTAGATTTTTAGGGAGTTTTTGTGAACGAAAGTAGTATTAAACAACGCATCATCGGCGCTATTGTTTTGGTTTCGCTCGCGGTTATTTTTATTCCCATGATTCTGTCAGGTAGTGGTGAACAAAATATGCCTTTATTTGGTAGTCCCATTCCTCCTAAGCCAGAGAATATTACCAATATTAAAGTGTTGGAATTTGACAATGTACCCACGCCACCGGCGCCACGTAGCGTGATTCGGACACCCGTTGATCAACATAGTAAAACGGATGACATACCAATTGAGGCTCCGGTTAAGCCGAAAGAAGTTTTGACGACTAAGCCCGCGTCTATTGTTAAAGAAGCCAAATCACTCAAAGCCTGGGTTGTACAAGTGGGTAGTTTCAGTCAACGTAGTAACGCATTGAAGTTAAAAGATAAAATGCTGAAAAAAGGCTTTCGCGCTTTTGTAGAGCGTATTACGACGCACGATAAAGCCAGTTACCGAGTACGGGTAGGGCCAGAGCTACGAAGAGACGATGCGCTAAAAGTACAGCAGCAAATCGAGCAGAAAATGAAGATTAAAGGATTAGTGGTAGCTCATCCTTAAACTTTAATTATTGCTATTCCCACTGCACGGCTTTTGCTAGAATCCACTTTTAAGACGACCATGAGTTTGCCATGATAGGCGTTGATTACGCGATTATTGCTATAATTTTAATTTCAGCTTTTATTAGCTTGATCCGTGGTTTTGTTCGCGAAGCACTTTCACTCGTTGGCTGGATATTGGCCTTCTGGGTAGCCCTTACCTTTTCGGGTGGGTTTTCTGAATTAATAAAAGCGTCAGTTGAAGATATAACATTACGACTGATAGTGGCTTTTATTTCCTTATTTGTTATGACTTTGATTGTTTCGAGTGTGATTAATTTCTTTGCAGTAAAGTTGGTGCATCGCACGGGTTTGACCGGGACAGACCGTTTTTTAGGTGTCGTTTTCGGTTTTTTACGCGGCGCAGTGTTGGTTTCAGTCATCGTCATGCTAGCTGGATTAACAACTCTGCCCAAAGAAAGCTGGTGGGATCAATCTTTTTTCCTATTTCGCTTTGAAGCTATTGCAGTTTGGTTGCAAGAATTTCTACCATCAGGCATTGCGAGTAATTTTTCTTACTAATGTGCCGATAACGTTGTATAGATCGTTTTAAAAAGGAAACAAAAGTATGTGCGGTATTATCGGTATAGTGGCTAAATCACCGGTTAATCAAATGCTATATGATGGTTTGACGGTTATGCAGCATCGTGGACAGGATGCTGCAGGCATTGTGACCAGTGAAAATCAGCGATTGTTTCTGCGCAAATCCAATGGTTTAGTGAAAGATGTTTTCCATACGCGGCACATGTTACGTTTAAAAGGTAACATGGGAATTGGTCATGTTCGTTACCCCACCGCAGGGTGTTTTTCATCTGCAGAAGCGCAACCTTTTTATGTAAATTCACCTTATGGCATTACATTGGCTCATAATGGCAATTTGACGAACGCTGAAGATTTAAAGCGTCAAGTTTTTATTGAAGATCGTCGTCATATTAATACCGATTCTGATTCAGAAGTTCTACTCAATATTTTTGCCCATGAGCTCGCCAATAGTGCCAAGCTTAAAATTGCCCCCAGTGATATTTTTAACGCCGTTAAAGCGGT
>Ga0055584_100000606_pt1 | contig 34048 bp, 28 predicted proteins | sample OSDHelmetaG_FD_58716 | JGI IMG/M metagenome (GOLD analysis project Ga0055584, IMG submission 58716) | Pelagic marine sediment microbial communities from the LTER site Helgoland, North Sea, for post-phytoplankton bloom and carbon turnover... | ecosystem: Environmental > Aquatic > Marine >... | reverse complement strand
CGTCGGCGAGCGACTCACCCACAATGCGGCTGGCCAGTTCAACGGCCATCCCACCCACGTCCTGTCGCAGCGCGGCCAGCGTTTGGGAGCGCTCGGCTTCCAACTGTGCCTCACCGCGAGCAGCGATCGCTGAGCGTTCGACTTCAGCTTGCTGACGCGCCTCCGCCACTATGGCTCTGCCGTCCTCTTCGGCCTTCGCTCTGATGCCGGCGGCCTCGTCGTGAGCACCCGAGATCTGCTCCCGGTAGCGCTCCGCCAACGCCTGCGCCTCGGCCTCAGCCTGGGCAGCGCGTTCGATGCCGCCTTCGATCGCATCGGTGCGATCGGCCAACGTCTGCTTGATCTTGGGCAAGGCGAGCTTCCCCAACAACCCGAAGACGATGAAGAACGAGAGCAGGCCGAGGATGAACTCGTCCATCGGCACTCCCAGCACGAACGGGGTGTCGCCACCCTCTGATGCTGCTACGAGTCGTTCGACTGTGTTCATCGGCGCTCCTTTCTTACGTCGCTAACGTCGTTAGGTTGGTGTACTACCCAACACCAAAGACGAACGGTGCTACGAAGCCAATCAGCGCCAGCGCTTCCGCGAGGGCGAAGCCCAGCAGCATGTTCTGACGGATAACGCCGTAGGCCTCGGGCTGACGAGCAATCGCCTGCACGCCCTGACCGAAGATGATGCCGATACCGATACCGGGGCCAATGGCAGCGAGGCCATAGCCGACCGAGCCGATACTTCCTGTTAGCTCTGCGAGCAGAGTCATGGTCGTTGTCCTTCCTATTGGCCGACAGCCTGTCCGCCGGTCCGAGAAGATTGTGGGCTATTTAGTTGTGGTCACCGTTAATGCTCCCCGCTCAAAGCGTCGGAGAGATATACGGCAGTCAAAAGGGTGAAGATATAGGCCTGCAGGCCTTGGATCAACAATTCAAGTCCGGTCATCGCGGTCAGCACGGTAAAGGAGAGCGCTGAGGCGAGAATCCAGACCGATGCAGACAGCATCCACCAGGTGAGGGCACCGAAAGTCACCAACAGCAGGTGGCCGGCGAACATGTTGGCGAAAAGCCGGACGCAGTGGGTGAATGGCCGGACCACGATGTTGGAGATCAACTCAATGGGTGCCAGCAAGACGTAGAGCGGCTTGGGCAAACCGGGCGGGAACATGATGTTCTTGAAGAAGCCCCACGGCCCCTGATTTATGATGCCCAGCGGAACCCAGGTGAAGAACACAATGGCGGCGAACGCTACCGGGATCGCGAACAAGGACGTCACTGGGTACTGCAGCCCAGGTACCACGCCCATGAAGTTCAGGATCCAGATGAAGAAAAACAACGAGAACAACAGTGGTACGAACTTTTCGCCGCCCTTACCAATGTTCTCCCGCACAATGCCGTCACGGATGAAGGTATAGCCCAACTCTCCAACATTCTGCGCGCCCTTAGGAACAATCTTGGGGTTCCGGAAGGCGTACATGAAGAAGCCCACCACCACGATGACGCCCAGGAACAGCAAAACCATCGGCTTGTCGAAGACAAACTCGACACCGAAAAGGGTGAAGGAGAACGTCGGGTCAAAACCAAAGAAAATATCGACGCCTGGCGCCGGGAAATCGCATCCGTCAGCGGCGCTGCAGCCCCACGATGAAGCGGGAGTAGTGATCACGGTGTCTGCCCCTCACTAGCCCGTTGGATACGTGCACGTGACATCTTGGCCGACCAGCTGTTGGCACTGCCACGCAACTCCAACGCCTGATTCGCGCCACCGAGCCGACCAATGATCGCTGATGTAAGCAGCAAACCAAGCGCGACGCCAACAATAACGCCCACCGCTAGTCCCGCTTGCGGGTTACCCAGCCAAGATCCGATGGCAAAACCCAACGCACCGTACAGGACCATGCCCGCAATGATTCGGCTCATGCTGGACCACGCCTGATTCCCGGTAACTCGGGCTGCATCTGCAGTCTGCGAGGTGTGGGTCGTGACGTTCACGGCCCGAAAACTATCAGGTAGCGGGTTGTATCGTCCTGCCCGGGGGTCGCAGGTCGTGATATTCCCCGGCCTTTCAGCCATCCTGCTCCCCGGGTGGGCACATTGCCGGTCGGAATCTAATGAGCACGAAGCCATGAAATCCGGTACGCAGCCTCTCTTCAGTCACGGATTCCTGCGATAATGTTGATGCCAGATTTGGATTCCACTCCAGTAGGGCGTCATGCACTACGGTTCCCCTTCCAGAAGTTTGGTACTGGGAAGCAAAAGTTGGAATTCGAGAAGCCGGCCAGGGAGAAAGCATGTTGATCGGGGTTCCCAAAGAGATCAAGATTCATGAATATCGGATCGGGCTCACTCCTAGCTCGGTCCGAGAACTTGTCCGGCATGGTCACGAGGTCATCGTGCAACACGACGGAGCCCGGACGATCGGCATTAGCGATGAGATGTACCAACGAGCTGGTGCCAGCATCGTGGCAACGGCAGCCGAGATCTTTGAGCGGGCGGACATGATCGTCAAAGTGAAGGAACCGCAGCCAGAAGAAACCGCCATGCTGCGACCCGATCAAATTCTGTTCACCTACCTGCACTTGGCGCCCGATCCGGTGCAGACCCAAGGGCTGATCGATTCCGATTGCGTGGCCATTGCCTACGAGACGGTGACCGATCACTACGGTGGACTCCCGCTCCTGGCGCCGATGTCTGAGGTCGCGGGCCGCATGTCAATCCAAGCGGGAGCACACTGTCTCGAAGTACACCAGGGTGGCCGTGGGCAACTACTCGGAGGTGTGCCGGGGGTTCCGGCAGCCAAGGTGGTCGTTGTTGGCGGCGGCGTCGTGGGGGCGAACGCGGCACGGATGGCTATGGGTCTCGAAGCTTGGGTCACGGTCATCGACAAGAATCTGCATCGATTGGCCGAGTTGGACCAACAGTTCGGTTCGATGCTGCAAACCATCTACTCCACGACGGACGCCATCGAACACCAGGTCATGGACGCTGATCTGGTGATTGGCGCGGTACTGGTCCCCGGCGCCGGCGCACCCAAACTCATCTCCGCCGATATGGTGGCCAAGATGCGCAACGGCTCAGTGATTGTTGACGTCGCTATCGACCAGGGAGGCTGCGCGGAGACCTCGCACCCCACTACCCACGCTGACCCCACCTTCGTAGTCGACGGCGTGGTGCACTATTGCGTCGCTAACATGCCGGGCGCCGTTGCGCGCACCTCCACCTTCGCGCTCAACAACGCCACCCTCCCGTTCGCCTTGGCCCTAGCGGACAAGGGCTACCGGCAAGCGCTGCTGGATGATCCGCATTTGCGGGCCGGCCTGAATGTTCATCAGGGGCAGATCACGTACGAAGCTGTGGCGACCGCACAAGAGCTGTCCTGGGTCACCGCTGAAGAGGTGCTGGCGGCCAACTAGCCGCTAAACCGTGGCAGCGGTCGGGTAGCGATTCAGCAGGGCGGCACGTGCGTGATCAAATGCGACCGCCGCTTCCCCGATCATGTCGGTGACTGCTTGTTCCCGTTCTGCGGCCTTCTCCACGGCTTTCTTCGATCCAGACAGTCCGCCGGCACCGAGAAAAGCGGAACTGCCCTTTAACGAGTGTGCTGCGAGTCGTAGTTCCGCAAAGTCGCCCGCGGCTGCCGCTGTAGTCATCCGCTGCAACAACTTCGGCGTCTCACCCAGGAACGTCCCCACCAGACGTGCCATTCGATCGGCCGGGAGCCGATCTGCCAGTTTCGCCAAGGCAGTGTCGTCGATCGGGTCGTCGCCATTCCCGATCTTGCTGATCGCATCTGCCGCACCGGCAGACTCCCATCGATCTGACTGATCGGGCAGATCGACATCGGGCCTGGAGATTCCAGGCAACCAGTTCCGCAATTGCTCAGCTAGTTGGTCGAGGTCGAAGGGCTTCGGCAAATAGCCATCCATGCCAGCGGCTTGGCAGCGCATGGGGTCTTCATCACTGACGCCAGCCGACATGCCAATAATCGGCAGTTGCGACACGCTGCCGGGCAAAGTTCGCAGTAGCCGAGTTGCGGCATAACCATCCATTCCGGGCATCATGCAGTCCATCAGTACTGCATCGAACTCCCGCTGTTGCGCGGCTGCCAGGCCAGCCCGACCGTTGCCGGCAACCTGACATTCGATTCCAAGTTCGGCCAACATGCTGCCAGCAAGCCGCTGACTCACCAGGTCGTCCTCAACCAACAACACCATGCCGACCGGATGTTCCGCTGTCGATGGTGACTCCTCGGGATCGGGCAGCGAGATTCCCGCCAGTAGGCGAACCATCTGGACTACCTGAGCCAAATTGAGGATGCTCGGCACCACCGCATCGACGGCCACTTCACGTTCATCGGCCGATGGCGGCTCTTCAGCGATCAGCAGAATCTTTGTCCCCTCGGTCCCCGAGACAGACTTGATCCGGGTGGGTAGACCGGCCAGCTGCGCTGCTGCCACCAAAACCAATCGGTAAGGCCGTGCCCGGCTAACTGCCGCCCGGACAAGTCGCTCGGCTTCCTCGGGGCCAACAGCGAGTTCGGCGCCCGCACGTTCGACAAAGTACGAGGTGATCTCATTCACCGCGGCGTCGGCCGCGCGAACGATCAGGACTGTGCTTCCGCCACCACGACGGCGAGGGCCCTCGGCAGCAGTATGCATCGGGCCTCCAGTCGCTCGCCCATCAACAGGCCAACGTCGCTAGCACGATTATTGCTGCTGATTGGTCTGCGAGGTGTCTTTCGCGAACTCTTGCACTCCAGCTGGCACATCATCCGGTGTCACTAGGAGGACCTTGCTCTTGGCCAATACCCAGGCTTCAGCAGCCGTCCATACCAGTGTGCACACCAGAATAGTGAAAGCAAAGACGCGGGTATCGAAGGCGGTAACCCCTTGCAACAGCAGGAGCAGCACCAACAGGAACCCGATTTTGAGTAGGTACAACAGCATGGCCATCGATGTGGCCATTGCCGGGTTATTGCGCAGCACTGAGGCAAGAACAAACTGCCCCGCGAGGAAGAAACCCAGCACGATGGCCGTTCCCAACGCAGCACCTACGACTGCGGGTACTCCGCCCACGAACCAGGCAACGATGGTTGCGCCAAGACCGGCGATCAGGGTGGGCAGCGCGGCCCCCCGAAGAATCGACTGGTTGAATTCGTCCACCAGCCAAGGTTATCAGCGGAATTGAGCCGATCAGGACGCCTCGACTTTGGGCTGATCCTGCGACAACCGCTGTCCGGGTGGGCTGCGCAACACCAACATCACCAACGCGAGCAGCAATAGACCGCCGCCGAGAGCTACACCGACTGGCAGGAAAACCAGCGCCACCACAGTGCTGGTGAGCACTATCGCCCAGCCGTACAGCAGCAAAACTGCGCCGCGATGGCTGTGCCCCATTTCCATGATGCGATGGTGAAGATGCTCTTTGTCAGGCGCGAAGGGAGACCGGCCGGCCCAGGTGCGGCGCAGCACTGCCATCAGCAGGTCCAGCCAGGGCAGCGCCAGCACGACGAGGGGAAGCAGTAGTGGCAACAGAGCTGGGGCCAAGGTGGCCGAACCGACGGCGGTGGGGTCTACTCGGCCCACGAGCGTGACGGTGCTGGTCGCGAGCAGCAGTCCCAGCAGCATCGATCCCGTGTCGCCCATGAAGACCCGAGCTCGGAAAAAGTTATGCGGCAAGAAACCCAGACACGCTCCCACCAGTGCAGCGGACGTCAACGTAGCCAAGGCGGCCCGGTCGAACCCGTTTTCCACACTCAACAGGTAGGAGTAAGCGAAGAACCCCGCGGCGGCAATGCCGGCAATGCCGGCAGCCAAGCCGTCGAGGCCGTCGACGAAGTTGATCGCGTTGATCGTCAACACGACCACGAACACGGTGATCAGCACACTGCTCAGCGGATCGAGCACGAAAATACCGCCGATCGGCAACCAGGAGATCGCAATACCGCCGTAGGCGATGATGCCGCCAGCCAGTACTTGGCCGGCGAACTTCGTAAGCGGGTCGAGCGTCCATCTATCGTCCACCATGCCCACGACAAGCAGCACCACTGCGGCCCCGAGTAGCGCCGCTATCTCGGTGCCACCGCCCTCAAAGACCTGCCCAATCAGGGTGAGCTGGCTGGCCACGAGGATGGCCGCGCACAGGCCAGCAAAGATGGCCAGTCCGCCCAGCCGTGGCGTAGGCATGGAGTGAACGTCTCGATCCCGAACCTCCGCCATGGCACCCCACTTGACCGCGATCTCCCTAGCTATTGGAGTCGCGAAGTAGGTGATGGCTGCTGCTGCGACTAGGCACAGCAGGTATTCGCGCATGGATCAGCCGAGTGGGTAGGCAGGGAACGCTCGGACCAGTTCACCCACTTCTGCCCGGATTTGGGCGGCTTGGCTGCCATCAGCGTCACGCACTGCGCGTCCGATCAGCGAGGCAACCCCCTTCATCTCCGCTGAGCCCATGCCTTGTGTGGTCAGGCACGGGGTACCGACCCTGATTCCACTGGCCACGGCTGGCGGCTGCGGATCGTAGGGAATCGCATTCTTATTTAGGGTGATGCCGGCGGCACCACAGCGTTCCTCTGCCTCAGCACCGGTGACGTCCAACTCTCGAAGATCGATGAGTGCCAGATGGGTGTCGGTGCCACCGGAAACTGCCCGCATCCCCTCCGCAGCCAAGTTGTCGGCCAACGCTTGCGCGTTGCTGATGACCTGAGTGGCGTAGTTCTGGAAATTTGAACTAGACGCTTCGCGCAGGGCCACCGCCTTGGCGGCAACCGCGTGCATCAGCGGGCCACCCTGCATCATCGGAAAGACCGCCTTGTCGATGGCCTTGGCGTGTTCTTCGCGACACAGAATCATGCCGCCCCGCGGACCGCGCAGCACCTTGTGCGTGGTGAAGGTAACGACGTCGGCGTAGGGAACCGGACTGGCGATCGCCTTGCCGGCCACCAGACCCACGAAGTGCGCTGCATCCACCATCAGTACCGCGCCCACCTCGTCGGCAATCTCCCGGAACGCCGCGAAATCAATCAGCCGGGGGTAGGCGGTGGCGCCACAAATGATCAACTTGGGCCGGTGTTCACGCGCCAGTTCGCGGACTTGGTCGTAGTCGATGAGTTCGTCGTCCTCACGGACACCGTAGGAGATGACGTCGAACCACTTACCGGAGAAGTTGACCTTGGAACCATGCGTCAGGTGACCACCGTGCGGCAGACTCATAGCCAGCACCTTCTCGCCTGGTTTCACGAAGGCACCGTAGGCGGCCAGGTTGGCGCTAGCGCCGGAGTGCGGCTGCAGATTTGCATGCTCGGCACCGAAGAGTTCCTTGGCGCGATCGATGCCGATCAGTTCCGCGCGGTCTACCTCTTCGCAGCCACCGTAGTAGCGACGACCGGGGTAGCCCTCGGCGTACTTGTTCGACAACGTCGACCCCAAAGCGGCAAGAACCGCAGGTGAGGTGAGATTCTCGCTGGCGATCAACTGCAGACCGCCACGAAGTCGGTCTAGTTCGTCGATCAGCACACCAGCGATCTCGGGATCCTCTGATTGCAGGGCGGTGAAATCCGGTCCCCAGAACGGGGGCTGCTGTTGCGTCATGCATTAAGTCTACGGCGGATACCGATCTGGTGGGATTTGCCGTGCCCGCGCGGCGTAATCACGAGCCTTCCGGCATCACTTCCGCACAGACCTCCGTGACGGCGCTAGGGCTGATATTCCCCTCGCGACGCACGACCGGGAACTGGCCGGTGGCGTCAACAACGGTGCTGCGGCCAGAGTCGTTGAGCGGACCGCAGTCCAAGAAAACATCCACCTCTCCTGCGAGCTGCTGCTCGAATTCTGCCGGAGTACGCACCGGGGGAAAACCCGGGTTATTGGCGGAGGTAGCCGCCGTGGGACCAAGTTCTCGCACTAGATCCAACATGACTGGGTGCAGTGGCATCCGAACTGCTACACCCGGGGAACTGAGCGGCCAGGCGAGGCTCGGCTGCTGCCGCAACAGCAGCGTCAGCGGCCCCGGCCAGAAGGCCGACATGAGATCGCGGGCGTACTTCGGAATGTTGGAAGCCACGCCATCAGTAGTAACTGGTTTGCCCACCAAGATCGACAGTGGGTGGCTGCTGTTGCCCTTCAGAGCGCGGATGGCATCGACTCCGGTGCGGGAAAAGGCATCACACACCAGGGTGTACATCGATTGGTCGGGGATCACGCCGATGTCACCCCGGCGTAGTGCCGCGGCCGCGCTGCGGATCCGCTGCGGCCGATCATCGAGTTCGGTGCAATCTAGGATCCGGCTCATGGCCCGATTGTGCCTGAGACTGCTCAGTCAGTCGGCCAAGACCGCCGTAGTAAATCGAGGTCGACCCGCCAGATCCGGGTAATCCACCACGTCAGTGAACCCGCCGGCCGCCTTGATCAGACCGGGGAGACCGTGGTCGTCGCCCTGCAGATCGCCGTGCTCCATCGCCAGTCGACCACCGGGCCGCAACAGTCGCCGCACCACCGGCAACATCTTCCGCACCACAGCCAGACCGTCCGGACCGCCATACAGCGCCAGCTCCGGATCGTAGTCACGCACTTCCGGGTCCCGCGGAATCGCCTCATTGGGGATATATGGCGGATTGCACACGACTAAATCGACGTTGCTGGACAGCATTGGCAGTAGTTGTGGGTCAGTGGCATCACCGGCGCGGAACTCCAATTCAGCCGTGCCGAGCCGGTCCAGATAGCGCTGCAGGTTTCTTTCCGCATAGGACAGCGCCGCGGCTGACAACTCCACTCCCGTCACCCGAGCACCCGGAACCCGAGTGGCTAAGGCGAACGCCAACGCACCACTACCGCTGCACAGATCGACTGCGATCGGAGCGTCGCCGCAGGTTGCCAGCCAATCAATCGCCCACACCGCCAGCACTTCGGTCTCCGGCCGAGGCACAAAGACCCCCGGGCCCACGATGAGTTCCAGATCCAAGAACGGCGCGGTACCCACAATGTGTTGCAGCGGCTCCCGCTTTGCTCGTCGCCGGACCAACTCGTCGATCCGAGCCCGATCAGCGTCCGATAAGTCTGGCCGTAGCGCCACCGCGATCGGCTCCGCTGACAACACCGTGGCGGCCAGTGCCCGCGCATCCTGCGCCGGGCTGGGAACCCCAGCGGCCCGCAACTGCCTTTCCCACTCCTGCAGCGCGGCTGGCAATGGCCTACTCATCCGCCCCCCGCGGACAATCGCTCCGCCATGTCGGCATCCACAAGCGACTGAATCACTGCGTCGATTTCCCCATCGAGTACCTGATCGAGGTTGTAGGCCTTGAAGCCGACCCGGTGGTCGGAGATGCGATTCTCCGGGAAGTTGTAAGTCCGCACTCGCTCGCTGCGATCCACGGTGCGCACCTGCGATCTGCGAGCATCTGAGGCCTGTTGATTTGCCTCTTCCTGGGCCACCGCGAGCAAGCGGGACCGCAAGATTCGCATGGCTTGCTCTTTATTTTGCAGTTGGCTCTTTTCGTTCTGGCACGACACCACTACGCCGGTGGGCTCGTGGGTGATCCGCACCGCCGAATCGGTCGTGTTGACGCTCTGACCGCCAGGCCCCGAGGAGCGATAAACATCAATCCGCAAATCATTGGAATCGATCTGCACGTCGATTTCCTCGGCCTCTGGCAGTACCAGCACGCCAGCCGCTGAGGTGTGAATTCGACCGGAGGATTCGGTGACCGGCACCCGCTGCACTCGGTGCACGCCGCCTTCGAACTTCAACCGGGCAAATGGCGCATCGTCGGGGTCCACCGCACCGCGAGCTCGAACTGCCAGCGCGGCATCTTTGACTCCGCCGAGATCCGACTCTTCCAGTTCCAGGATTTGGTGGCTCCAACCGTGCCGTTCCGCATAGCGCTGGTACATCCGCAGCAGATCGGCCGCAAACAGAGCCGATTCCGCACCGCCCTCACCTGCTTTGACCTCGAGGATCACGTCTTTGCTGTCCATCGGATCGCGAGGGACCAGCAGCAGCCGAAGTTTCTCAGCGGCTTCGTCCAGTTGGGCGGTGAGTTCCGCGGCTTCCTCTGCGAAGGCGGCGTCTTCCTCGGCTAGCTCTTCCCCGGCGGCAACATCTTCAGTCAGTTGTTGCCAGTCGCGGTAGGCGGCAATGACCGGGCGAAGTTCGGCAAACCGCCGTCCCAGCCGACGCACTTGTGCTTGATCAGCATGGATAGCGGGATCCGCGAGCTGCTGCTCGATGTCGGTGTATTCCGCAAGGATTTCCTCGCAGGCTTCGAACACGTTAGATCCTCACCGGGGCAGGAAAAGCAGCCCGGACCGGATTATTTGTCCTTGTCCGCGGACTTGCCGAACCGCTTCTCGAACTTGGCGACGCGACCACCAGTGTCCAGCAGTTTCTGCTTGCCGGTGTAGAACGGGTGGCACTTCGAGCACACATCAGCGTGGATAGCCCCATCAGCCGCAGTGCTGCGGGTGGTAAAAGTTTCGCCACAGGTGCAAGTGACCTGGGTCTCGCCGTAAGCGGGATGAATATCGGGTTTCATCGTTGTCTCCTTCTAGGGTCCGGGTCGCGAAACGCGTGAACCGGTCCGCCGATGATTGTCACACGGCGAGGGGGTTACAGCCAAGTGCAACTACTCAGCAGAGCTGTCCCCGTTCGCAGTGGGCGTAGTTTTCTGCACTTGGGAGAGGAAGTCGTAGTTGCTCCTAGTGTCACGCAGCTTGGTGAGCAGCAGTTCGATCGACTGCTGCACCTCCAAGGCATGCAGCACCCGGCGCAGATTCCACACGATCTTAAGTTCCTCGGCGGTCATAAGCAGTTCTTCCTTGCGGGTGCCAGATGCATCGACATCCACACTGGGGAAGATCCGCTTGTCGGCCAACCGCCGGTCCAACTTGAGCTCCATGTTGCCGGTGCCCTTGAACTCTTCGAAGATCACTTCGTCCATCCGCGAGCCAGTTTCCACCAGCGCGGTGGCCAAGATGGTGAGCGAGCCACCGTTTTCGATATTGCGAGCGGCACCGAAGAACTTCTTCGGCGGATAGAGCGCCGCCGAATCGACACCACCGGACAGAATGCGACCGGATGCCGGAGCCGCCAAGTTGTAAGCACGACCGAGTCGAGTCATCGAGTCCAACAGCACGACAACGTCGTGGCCCATCTCAACGAGTCGCTTGGCGCGTTCGATAGCGAGTTCCGCGACCGTGGTGTGATCGTCTGCAGGCCGGTCGAAGGTTGAGGAGATAACCTCACCCTTGACTGAGCGCTGCATGTCGGTAACTTCCTCCGGACGCTCATCCACCAGCACCACCATCAGGTGACACTCCGGGTTGTTAGCCGTGATCGCATTCGCGATGGCCTGCAACACCATGGTTTTACCGGCCTTGGGCGGTGACACGATCAAGCCACGTTGCCCCTTACCGATCGGGGAAACGATGTCGATGACGCGGGTGGTGAGATTGGCAGGATCAGTTTCCAGCCGTAGCCGCTGCTGCGGGTACAGCGGAGTCAGCTTGGAAAAATCTGAGCGCTGCCGGGAATCTTCCACCGACATGCCATTCAGGGTGTCCACCCGAACCAACGGGTTGAACTTTTCGCGCCGTTCACCCTCGTTGGGCTGCCGGATCACGCCAGTTACGGCGTCACCCTTGCGCATACCCAATCGCCGGACCATAGACAGCGAGACGTAGACGTCGTCGGGACCGGGCAGGTAGCCGGAGGTGCGGACGAAAGCGTAGTTGTCCAGCACATCCAAAATGCCGGCAACGGGCACCAGCACGTCATCGTCGTTGATCACCGGCTCGGCGTCACGGTCGCGGCCGCGGCGATTGTTCCGATCGCGACCCCGACGGCGAGAACGACGTTGCCCGCCCTGGTTTCCGTCCTGCTGATCGCCACGGCGCCGGTTGTCGGAGTCCGAGTCACCGGACTGCTCATTGTCCTGCTCGTTGCCCTTGTCGTCGCCTTTATCGTTGCGCTGCTCGTTGCCCTTGCCGTTGCGCTGCCGGCTGCGGTTTCTACCACCGTCGTTGCTCGTGCGCTCCGAGGAATCCGAATCGTTGCGCTGCTCGTCGCCGGAATCATTGGATTTGGCGTCTTCGCGCTGAGTTTCGCCTTGCTCGCCGTTGCGACTTCCCCCGGATTTCCCGGTGTTATTCGAATCCGACTTCGCCTTGCCTGAACCTTGCTGGCCGATGGCGCTAACCAAGTCACCCTTGCGCATTGTGCTGGCGCCGGAGATCCCCATCCCTTGCGCCAATTTGCGCAGATCGGGGAGGAGCATAGACGAAAGATCTGATCCCTGTGCCGAAGACTGAGCCGGCTTATCGTCAGAGATGGTGTTTGCCACTTGTACTTACCCTTCTGGGGCTATCACTGATGACCTATTGGCATCAGAATTTTGTGGAACCGACGACAAAGGAAATGAACGAGAACTGCGAAGTTTCGGATTGCGATGTCTCACAGGTGACGATCTGGCCGTCGGTGATGTCTTCACAGTAGCACGACGAAATCCGTAGCGGCAGTACCCCCGACGCTCGGCGGGTTCGGCTCAGTTGACCCGCGGAGCGATACCGCGAGTGAGTTGCGTTGCTGCCAGTTCATTCCGCCAGCAGCCGCAGGCCGGGACCAAAGGACACGGGCCGAGTTGAAAACCCGGAATAGCCTGACTCAGCAAGGTGAGCCAGCGATTCGCGACTCCCCAGTGCCAAGACTGTCGGCCCTGCACCCGACACCACCGCAGCAATACCTTCGCTGCGCAGCGTGTCCACGAGTTCCATAGCTACCGGGTATCCCGATCGACGTTGTTCCTGATGCAGTCGATCAGCGGTCGCGTCGAACAACAAATCCGGCCGGCTGGTCAACGCCACCGTGAGCAACGCTGAGCGAGAAGAGTTGTGTACGGCATCAGCTAGTGGCACCTCGGCGGGCAGAGCGGCTCGTGCAGCGACAGTGGGGCTAGTGGCGGCTGGGACGAGCAATACCGCAGCCACGTCCGCGGCAACTGGCTGCGAAATCGCGCGCGCGGTGCCATCGGCTTGGGTCCAGGCAATCGTGAATCCACCCAGTACCGCCGGGGCAACATTGTCCGGATGGCCTTCGATTTCGGCTGCTAGTTGCAGAATCTCCCCGGCAGAGTCGGCGATGTCACCCGCCAACGCATAGGCCAATGCCACCCCACCAGCAATGGCAGCTGCCGACGACCCCATGCCACGACTCTGCGGAATGGCGTTGCGGCAGGTGATTCGCAGACCGGGCACGTCAAGGTGCAGCCGTTCGCAGCCAAGCAACATTGAGCGGGCCACCAGATGAGACTCATCGCGCGGCAGATCATCACTGTCTACCCCCGAGGACACCACGGCCACGCCGGGAGTTTCCACCACCTCGGCGACGTAAACGTCGCGAATATCCAACGCAAGTCCAAAACTGTCGAAACCAGGGCCGAGATTGGCGCTAGTTGCCGGTACAGAAATCCCCACCCGGGATCGGGGCGGTTTGGTCACTGGTCCAGACCCAGTTGCTGCGCTGCGGCAACTGCGGACGGCGGGATGACCACCGGCTCAGCGGCACCTGCCAACGCGATCTGTGGATCTTTGAGCCCATTTCCGGTCAGAGTGCACACGATTCGGCTGTCTGCCGGCACGAGTCCGGCGGCGGAGCGCTTCAGCAGTCCGGCAACTCCCGCGGCGCTTGCCGGTTCGCAAAATACGCCATCGTGGCGGGCGAGCAGCCGGTAGGCGGCCAAGATTTCGTCGTCGGTGACTGCTTCGATCACACCACCAGATTCATCCCGGGCCGCTTCAGCTTGCTGCCAGGAAGCCGGATTACCGATTCGAATAGCAGTGGCCACCGTTTCGGGCTGTGCGACTGGGGCGCCGGTCACGATCGGAGCCGCGCCGCTGGCCTGATAGCCCCACATCTGCGGGGTTTGCTGCGCGGGACCCGACTGCTGGTACTCCTGATAACCGAGCCAATAGGCCGTGATATTGCCCGCGTTACCCACCGGCAAACAGTGAATGTCGGGTGCATCTCCCAACGCATCTACGATCTCGAATGAGGCGGTCTTTTGGCCCTGAATTCGGACCGGATTCACCGAATTCACCAGCGAGACCGGGTAGTCGTCCGCCAGCTGGCGAGCCAGGGTCAGACAATCATCAAAATTTCCGTCCACTGCCAGCAAGGTCGCCCCGTGCACGATCGCCTGAGCGAGTTTCCCCCGAGCGATCTTGCCGGATGGGATAAGGACGGCCGAGATCAAACCCGCTTTGCCCGCGTAGGCGGCGGCACTTGCGCTGGTATTGCCAGTGGAAGCGCAGATAACTGCCTTCGCCCCATCGTCCACGGCTCGAGAAATCGCCATGGTCATACCGCGGTCCTTGAAGGAACCAGTGGGGTTGGCACCCTCGAACTTCAGCCATACTTCCGCTCCGACCTCAGCACTGAAGTATTCGGAACGGATGAGTGGCGTGCCGCCCTCGCACAGACTGATCACAGCCTCCCCGATCGGCAGCCGATCGGCGTACTCGGTCATGATGCCGCGCCACTGGGCGGCGGTTGTTATCGCGGTCATTGCTCACCCACCACTCGCATCACACCGACCACGCGTTTGACCGACGCCAGTCCGGACACTTGATCGATCGTGGCAGACAACGCAGATTCCTTGGCCGCGTGGGTGCGGATGATCAACCCGGCTGCCTCACCCTGGCCATCTTGTCGAACGGCCAGGATGCTGACGCCGTGGTCAGCGAAGACCTGAGAGATCTCCGCGAGGACACCGGGCTGGTCTGCCACATGCAGATTGACGTAGTAGCTCGTGCTCGCCTCGCCGATCGGCAGGATAGCTACGTCGTTGTAGGTAGAAGATGCCGCACCGCGAGAGCCACTCACCCGATTTCGCGCGGCGGTGACGAGATCACCGAGGACGGCTGAGGCAGTCGGCTCGCCGCCGGCGCCCTGCCCGTAGAACATCACCTCACCGGCAGCGTCGGCCTCAACGAAGACCGCATTGAACGCACCGCGCACTGAGGCCAACGGATGAGTGCGCGGCACCATCGTCGGATGCACGCGCACACAGACTCCTTCACCGGAGGGGGTCGAGTCGGCGATCGCTAGCAACTTAATGACAAAGCCCATGTCTCGGGCGGCCGCGACATCGGCGCCGGTCACTTCCGTAATCCCCTCGCAGTACACGTCTGCGCCGGTCACTCGGGTGTGAAAGGCCAAGCTGGCCAAAATGGCGGCTTTGGCCGCCGCGTCTAGCCCACCCACGTCTGCGGTGGGATCCGCTTCGGCGTAGCCCAGTCGTTGCGCGTCAGCCAACACTGCTGCGTAGTCGGCTCCCTCTTCATCCATCCGGGTCAGGATGTAGTTCGTGGTGCCGTTCACGATGCCCAGCACCGTGCGCACCCGATCACCAGCCAGTGAATCGCCCAACGGCCGCAACAGCGGAATCGCTCCGGCCACCGCAGCTTCGTAGTACAAATCAACGCCCTGTTTTTCGGCTAAAGCGTGGAGTTCGCCACCGCGCTCCGCCATCAACGCCTTGTTCGCCGAGATGACACTGGAACCTGCTTCCAGCGCTGCACTGATGTAGCTGGCGGCCGGTTCAATGCCACCAATCAGCTCCACCACGATGTCTGCCCCGGAGGCGGCAAGCGCAGCAGCGTCGTCAGTAACCAATTCCGCCGGAATCCCGGGTCGAGTTTTGCCGGTATCGCGAACAGCCACACCGACCAGTCGCAGTCGGCTACCGACACGAGCAGCCAGATCATCTGCAGAGTCAGTCAGGATGCGCGACACCTGCGATCCGACGGTGCCGCCGCCCAGCAACGCGACAGTGATCTCCCGATCGCTGGCTGAGGCCGGAGCGGGTTGAGCAGGGGTGGTCGAGTCAGAAGGCACAGGACATTCTATCGACTCGCGCGGCAACCGCCGACCTAGTTCCCGACAACCGGCACCGCAGCCAGCCGATCAGTTGAGTCACAGCCCAGGATCCAACGCCAACATGTCGACCACGGTCTCCCGCCGCAACAGCGTGCTGAGTCGACCATCCCGCACTCCCATGGCGGGGGGTCGGGGTACCGCGTTGTAGTTGCTGGCCATCGCCCGGCAATAGGCACCGGTGGCCGCGACGGCGATCAGATCGCCGGTAGCAATATCTCCCGGCAACCACACATCTCGCACCACGATGTCGCCGCTCTCGCAGTGTTTACCGACGATCCGACACAGTTCCGGTTCCGATGCCGACTCACGGTTGGCCAGCACCGCGGTGTATTCCGCGTCGTAGAGGGCGGTACGAATGTTGTCACTCATGCCACCGTCCACCGAAACGTAGGTGCGACTGCCACCCGCATCCAACTCAATCCGCTTGATCGTCCCTACGGTGTACAGCGTGATCCCAGCAGTGCCGACGATCGCTCGCCCAGGTTCGACGGCCAATCGCGGCATGGGCTGCCCGGATTGCTCGCACTCCGCACGTACCGCCGCAACAATCTGCTTGGCCATATCTGCCACCGCAAGTGGGTCATCACCGGGCAAATAAGCGATCCCCATGCCACCGCCCAAGTTCAACTCACCGATGGTGATGCCCTCAGCGGCTAGCTTTGCGGCCAACTCCACCAGTCGCCGGGCAGCCACCTCAAATCCGGCCGGATCGAAGATCTGGGAACCGATGTGAGAATGCAGTCCTAGGAGCTCGAGGTTGGGCATCGTGGCTACCCGATGGGCAGCCTCGGCAGCATTGCCGTCCGAAAGCCCCAGACCGAACTTCTGGTCTTCGTGCGCGGTAGCGATGTATTCGTGGGTGTGCGCCTCCACTCCCACAGTGACCCGCACCAGCACCCCAGTGGTGACGCCCTGTTCAGTTGCTAGCTGCCCTAATCGGGCAATCTCGGTGAAGGAATCCACTACAAATCGGCCAACACCAGCACTCAGCGCCGCTTGAATCTCCGCTTCGCTTTTGTTGTTGCCGTGAAACAGCAGCCGGGCCGGGTCAACGCCCGCCCGAAGCGCAATCTCCAGTTCGCCGCCGGTGCAGACGTCTAGCCGTACCCCCTCGTCGGCGATCCAGCGCGCGATCCGAGTGGTCAAGAAGGCTTTACCGGCGTAGTAGACGTCACAGTCCGCACCTTGGCTGCTGTAGGCCTCAGCGTAGGCACGAGCCGCATCACGGACATGCTGTTCGTCGTAGATGACTGCCGGGGTTCCGCACTCTGCCACGATGTCGCGCACATCCATGCCGCCGACGTGCAGGGCTCCATTGTCGGCCCGAGTCGCAGACTGCGGCCACACGGCTGGATCGAGCGAACCGGCCACTGCCGGTGCATCGGGAGCGGGGTGCGGGTCCACGATGTCACCGTGGCGGGGTCCGGCGGGGTGTGCTGGCATGTCTCCCAGGCTAGCCGCCCCTTGCCGACTACGGCACGTGTGCGGGGTGCAGAACTACATGCGCTCCGGGGCCGATACGCCACACAGCCGCAGGCCATTGGCCACTACCTGACGGGTAGCGGCGCACAGCCACAGTCGGGCCACACCAGTCGCGTCTACTTCTTCGTCGCCACGTGGGAGCACCCGGCAGGAGTCGTAGAACTTGTGATAGGCCGTCGCCAACTGCTCGAGGTAGCGAGCAATCCGGTGCGGCTCCCGCAGTTCGGCAGCACCGGTAACGATGCGCGGAAACTCCGCCAGCACCCCCAGCAGCGCTGCTTCCGCCGGATCCGCAAGCAGACCCGGATCGAACTCCTGCTGCCGCCAGTCGATGCCCAACTCAGCAGCATTGCGCAGCACCGAGGAAATCCGGGCGTGGGCGTATTGCACGTAGTAGACCGGATTGTCGTTGGAGCGCTTGATGAGTAGATCGAGGTCCAGCGTCAGCGGAGAATCCACCGGGTAGCGGATCAAGGAATAGCGAGCAGCGTCTACCCCGACCTCATCGACAAGGTCCTCCAGCGAGACGATATTGCCGGCACGCTTGGATAGCCGGACTTCTTCGCCACCCTTCATCATCTTGACTAGTTGCCCAATAGGGATCTCGATGTTGTAGTTCGGATCATCGCCGGCGCAGGCGGCCACCGCCCGCAGTCGGCCCACATACCCATGGTGATCTGCTCCGAGCAAGTACAGGCAGATATCAAAGCCACGCCGCCGCTTGTCGATGTAGTACGCGGTGTCACTGGCGAAGTAGGTCAGTTCACCGTCTGCTTTGATCAGCACTCGGTCCTTGTCGTCGCCAAATTCGGTGGTCCGCAGCCACAACGCGCCATCAGATTCATACACGTGGCCTTGCTCCCGCAGCCGAGCGAGCCCCTGCTCCACTGCACCTGATTCGTGCAACGTCCGCTCGGAAGTCCAGACATCAAAGTGGGTGCGAAAGAGTTCCAGCACTTGCTGCTGCTGCTGCAACTGTCGCTGGTAGCCCGCCTCACGAAAGGCAACCAGACGATCCTCCCCGGCGAGATCGGCGTATTTGGGATGTTCGGCCAAGATCTCTGCGGCGAGGTCCGCCACATAGGCGCCGTGATACCCGTCTTCGGGTGGCTGCTCCCCGGCAGCGAGATTAGCGATCGAGCGACCGAAGTTGTCCATCTGGACACCACGATCGTTGACGTAAAATTCCCGGCCTACCTCAGCCCCAGCCGCGGCGAGGACCCGAGCGATCGCATCTCCCACCGCCGCCCATCGGGTATGACCCAAGTGCAGCGGGCCAGTGGGGTTGGCCGAGATGAACTCGATATTGAAACTCGTCCCGGCTAAAAGCTCTCCGTTGCCATAGGAGTCACCGGCTGCCACGATCTCGGCGGCGATGGCTCCCTGCGCGGCCGATGCCAACCGGATGTTGATGAAGCCAGGGCCAGCGATCTCAACTGAATCGATGCCGGCAACAGCCCGTAACTGCTCCGCGACCACCTCCGCCAATTCACGTGGCGGTTTACCAGCCCGCTTAGCCAAGACCAACGCGATGTTGGTGGCATAGTCACCGTGATCGCGGTTACGCGGGCGCTCAACGGTGATGGCAGGCAACTCGTCGATGGCGAGCACGCCGTCGCTACGCAGCTGCTCCAATGCGGCAGCGATCGCCGCTGCTAGGGAGTCCGGGGTCACCCGACAAACCTACCGGCGCCTCGGCACTACTGGCTATTCCGGCTAGCCAACGCCCGCCGATGAAGTTCGGCGGACTCCGGTGTGAAGCAACACAGCAGCACCTGCTTGGGCGCCTCACCGGCTGCAACCGCAGCCTCAACCGCACTCACTGCTACCGCGGCGGCACGCTCCGGCGGGTAGCCAAAAATCCCCGTGGAAATCGCAGGTAGGGAAACTGACTTGGCGCCTAGTTCATCAGCTAGGGCCAAGGCGCTCCGGTAACTGCTCGCAAGCAGATCATCCTCGCCCGAAAATCCGCCCTGCCAGACCGGACCCACGGCGTGAATGACATGTGTCGCTGGCAAGCCGTAACCGGCGGTGGCCTTGGCCGCACCAGTGCGGCAACCACCCAAGTTGCGGCATTCCGCAGCCAGACTTGGACCTGCTGCCTTATGGATCGCACCGCAGACACCACCGCCGGGCAAGAGCGCTTCATTGGCGGCATTCACCATCACATCGACCGAGATAGTGGTGATATCGCCTTCCACAACTTCGACAGTTGATCGCTTCGTTTTAGCCATCAGTTGCTCTTCCTACCTGTTGCCGAATCTTCTGCCGTTGCGCCGTTGTGGGACAAACCGGAGGCACTACCGCCGCTACGGTCACCCTATTGCCGGGCGGAGCGACCCTCAACCGGAAGAGAAGCGAACTTGGCCGTTGCGCTGCTCACCCCGAATCAGGCCTTGGCATCTGTCACGATGACCGCATGGAGATTCTCCGAGTGATTCTGAACCTGCTCTGGCTGGTCCTGGCTGGGATTTGGAGCGCCATCGGCTACGCCATCGCTGGCGTATTCATGTTCGTGTTGTTCTTCCTCATCGTCACCATCCCCTTCGGCATCGCGTCGTTCCGGATGGCCGGATACGCGCTCTGGCCGTTCGGGCGAACCGTGATCCGCGATCCTGACGCCGGCCTAGCCAGCGCGATTGGGAACGTGCTCTGGTTCATTTTGGCGGGTTGGTGGCTGGCGTTAGGTCAGTTCCTCGCCGGAGTGGCACTGTGCATCACCATCATCGGCATTCCCTTTGGCATCGCGAATTTCAAACTCGCTCGGTTATCACTGAATCCCCTCGGCAAGCAGGTAGTTCCGGTGGAATACGCCGATGCGGCGGCCTCCGGCTTCCAGTCCTACGTTCCGGTGCAGTAGTACCTCACCGACGGCTCACCAGGGCATCTGCTCGTCACCGGCGAGCTGGGTGATCTGAACTTCCACACCAAGGGCCTCGGAGCCGCCGCCGGCATACAGTCCCTTCAACGGCGGAACATCCAAGTAGTCGCGACCGGACGCCACCTTGACATGCGCCGACCCCACGGTGCGGTGGTTGGTGGGATCAAAGGCCTCCCAACCACCGAACCACGCTTCGATCCAGGCGTGGCTCTCGCCAACTACCGTCTCGCCGACTGCCTCCTCCTTAGAATGCAGGTACCCGCTGACGTAGCGGGCCGGAATCCGCAATGTCCGCAACAGCGATAGCGCCGCGTGGGCAAAGTCCTGGCAGACCCCTTGTCCCGTTTCCCAGGCTTCACCGCTCGTGGTGAAAACCGACGTCACACCAGGGGTGTATGTCATATGTTCGTGGATATTCGCTACCGCCGCTCGAACGGCATCCGCAGGAGAAGCAAGCCCACGTAACTGCTCCACCATGGCGTATCGGGGATCATCTGGCGCGATTTCGTCGACGTAGCCGGTGGGCATGAGGTACTCGCAGTACCGGTCTTGCACCGCGAGTTCGGCGATGTCAGACCAATCGACACCTCGGGCACCTGGATGACCGGCGGGAGTCAACACGACTGAACTTGCGACAACTTCCATGACCCGATGTGGGTGATGAATGTCGAAAGCTTCGACAACCGCACCCCAGTAGTCCCGATAGGCGTGCACTACCGCGCCCGGCTCTACTTCCAGAGTGTGACTCACCAGCAGTTGACCGCCTACCTCGGCCGGTCTCATGCGGACCTCGTTGAACGAGGCCACCACATCCGTCACGTATCGGTATCCGGATCGGTGCACGATCTCCAGTCTTCGACCTCCCGCCATCAGTGGCTCCACACGATCGTGCCAGCTTGATGGAAGAATCCCCGCGCCACCGAATCACTGGATCTAGCCGCAGCTGCTTGAGCGTCAGCACACAGCGCGTCGACCTCACCGGGTGATGGATCGACGGCGTACTCCAGCCGCGACCGCAGCATGCCCACTTCGCGCAGCAGATCACCGCTGTCGCTCGATCCGATCCGCTGTAACCCTCGCACCGCGGACTCCGCACCGGCTGCGCAGGCGCGCAGTGAGCGCGGAAAGTCCGGATCGAGCACGAGGAAGCGTCGCACCGAGTCACCTTCCAGTGAATCCTGCGTGCGTTGAAAAGCGCTCAGGGAACCGGCGGAACGCAGTGTCGCGACGGGGCCGCCCTCTGGCCACAACTGATCGTGTCGCACACCCAACAGCCGCGCCATCATGTCGATGCGCTCCAAGCAGCGGCCCAGGCTGAGGAAGAGGTACCCCTCATCCCGCGACATCGTCCACTCGATGATTCCGTTGACGGTGAGCAGCCGCTCCTCTACCCGATGCAGCGCAACGCCGGGACTGGCGGCGTAGACCCGGCCTCGACTCAAGGCAATGTAGGTGGCGTTGAGCGCCTCAAACACCTCAACTGACAACTGGTCGCGAATCCCGCGGGCATTTTCCCGGGCTGCGGAAATCGAGCCAACCACTGTCGAGGCATCTTCGACGGTCCCGATTACCGCCCCTACCAGTGACGAGGCGTCGGATACGCGTTCGACTGGCAACGAGAGGCTATCCAACAGAACGGCGCAACCCACCTCTTCTGGGACAGTCCGCTCCTCCACCAGGAGTTGATGATGCTCTGCCAGCAGGCGGGCGGTGGCTTCCGAACGTTCGAGATAGCGACCGATCCAGAAGAAGGATTCCGCGATTCGACTTAGCATTCCTCATCGCCACCAGACTGCTGCTGCTGGCTTTCTTGTTGCCGTTGCCGATCGCCGTGTGGTCGAGGCGGGTGACTTCGGGCAACAGAACTGTCCGGTACTCGCCGGACTTTGCGTTCCGGTCGGGGCGGTGGGACCGCAGTGTCATCGTCGGGCTCCAGCACCCAGGTGTCTTTCGATCCGCCACCTTGACTGGAGTTCACAACCAGCGATCCTTCCGGCAGCGCTACCCGGGTCAACCCGCCAGGAAGGACGTAAATCTTGTCACCGGAGTTCACGGCGAACGGACGCAGATCCACGTGACGCGCACCCAGGTTCCCTTCATCCACCGCGGTAGGTGCGGTCGAAAACGTGACGACGGGTTGCGCGATCCAACCGCGGGGATCCTCGAGGACATGCTGCCTAGCCTTGGACAACTCTTCATCGGTCGCCTTGGTCCCGATCAGCAGTCCAGCACCGCCGGATGCGTCCGAAGGTTTGATGACCATCCGATCAATCCGGTCCAAGACGAAGTCGCGTTGATCAGAATCCTGCAGGTCATAGGTGTCCACGTTCGGCAGGATGGGCTTCTCGGCAAGGTAGTACTCGATCAGATCTGGCACGTACGGATAAATCGCCTTGTCATCTGCGACGCCGTTGCCGACCGCGTTCGCGATAGTGACTAGACCTGCTCTGGCGGCATTGAGCAATCCGGGTACGCCTAGTACTGAGTCGAACCGGAAATGCAGCGGATCCAAGAACTCATCGTCGATGCGACGGTAGACGACGTGAACACGCTGCGGTCCTGAAGTGGTCCGCATCCACAGATAGCCGTCCCTGCAGTAGAGGTCACGACCCTCCACCAACTCGACACCCATTCGTCGCGCGAGGAATGCGTGCTCATAGTGGGCTGAGTTGTGTACGCCAGGGGTCAGGACCACCACATTCGGTTCATCGATTCCGCTGGGGGCAGCTGCCACCAACGCATCGAACAGTCGCTCCGGATACTCCTCCACGCCACGGACACGATGGCCGATGAAGACCTCCGGCAGGACATGTGCCAGCGCCCGGCGATTCTCCAGCACATAGGAGACCCCGGACGGATTTCGCAGGTTGTCCTCTAGGACCCGGAATCTTCCTTCCTCATCGCGGATGAGATCGATACCAGCCACGTGGATTCGAACACCGTTGGGCGGGGCGAAACCAAAGGCTGCCCGATGGTAATGACTAGAGGTGAGGATCAAGCGCCGCGGCAGGATCCCATCGGTGAGTACTTGTTGTCGGCCGTAGAGATCGGAGAGAAAAGCTTCTAACGCGCGGATTCGCTGAGCGACACCGGCCTCGACTTCTTGCCACTCGGTCGCGGTCAAGATCCGCGGTACGAGGTCTAGCGGTAACGGTCGTTCGCGACCGGAGAGCGTGAAAGTGATGCCCTGCTGATCAAGGTAGGCATCGCGCAACCGACCTCGCTCGGAGATTCCCTCCGGCCCCAGTTCCTGTAGCGCCGCGAGCAACCCGGCTTGGTCTGGCCGCGGCTGACCACTGGTGGCGTACATCTCGTCGTACGGCGTGGCCGAGTGCCGTGCAATGTCCTGGGCCGGAGCAACCGACTCGCGGGGTGGGGTCACCAGATCTCCTCGGGCCGACCGAGTCACGACGCGGACTCGGCACGTTCACATTCTGACCTATTTCTACCCCGGAATGGCGGCTGGCATCTCAGGGATATCAGGTCCGCTCAGCCGTACGCTAAGACAACCACTTCGGTGGGCGACCAAAAGCCGCTGCCAATGCCGCGCCGCCAGCAGCGCCAATCCCCGTGGACACCGGGTCCACGAACGGGAGCATCCATAAGAATCCGCCGACGACAGCTCCCGCCGCTCCACCAGCGACGGCGGCGATCGGTACCCAACGGCCGCGCCCAGAACTGCTCTTATCAGCCACTGGCTCGACCTCGGTACTAGCTGCGGGTTCACTTGACGGCTGTGATTCGCTGCTGTCGCTCCCCGTCATCGCGTCTACTTCTCGGAGTAAACGAGCGATTTCATCATCGTCTGAGGCCATGCCCCATCCTCACCTGTCACCCGGTTGGGGGCAATACCCAGCCCTGACATTGGGCGTGCCCACACCAGCGCTGGCGAACTGTGATCTACCCTCGGGACACCACTAACTCGACGAGGTGCTGTGCTGAAATACCTGGGGTCAAAGCGCCGACTCGTACCCGCTTTGACGGCAGCCAGCCAAGCGGCCGACGTCTCGACTGCCGCAGACCTGTTCACTGGCACTACCCGAGTAGCGCAGGCACTGAAGCGGCAGAACATCGAGGTCGTAGCAGCAGATGCTGCGGCCTACTCCTCCGTTCTGGCTGAGTGCTTCATCGCTACTGACGCGCGTGACATCGATGTGGACGTAGTTGCTGGCGAGATTCGGCGGTTAAACGAACTTCCGGGCAGCCCGGGCTATGTGACTGAGGTTTTCTGCCAAAACGCTAAGTTCTTCCAGCCACATAACGGCGAGCGAATCGATGCGATTCGTGACGCCATTGAGGACTATCGCGGTACCGCACTCTTTCCGGTACTGCTGACATCACTGCTCTTGGCCGCCGACCGGGTGGATTCGACTACCGGGGTGCAGATGGCCTATCTCAAGCAGTGGGCGCCCCGATCCCATCGACCCCTAGAACTGCGACTGCCAGAACTGCTCCCCGGTCCGGGGCGGGTGCTGGCTGGCGATTTGCTCAGCACCGCTGCTGCCGTAGGCCCGGTGGACTTGGCCTACTTGGATCCGCCCTACAACCAGCACCGTTACGAATCGAACTACCACATCTGGGAAACCTTGGTCCGGTGGGACGAGCCCGAGCACTATGGCATCGCCTGTAAGCGGATCGATCTGCGCGATCCCGATCGCCGTAGCCCCTTCAATAGCCGGCGTACCTTCGCCGCTGCCTTACAAGACGTCTTGCAGTCACTGACCGCTGATTTGGTCATGCTGTCCTACAACGACGAGTCCTGGGTCGAAGCCGACGAACTGTCGCGGTGGCTCACAGCTGCGGGCTGGCCGTGCGTGACGGCGGTCGGTTTTGATTCCGCTCGGTATGTGGGGTCGCGAATTGGAATTCACAACCCGGCCGGAAAACGAGTGGGCACCGTGCGGCGCACCCGCAACGTCGAGTGGCTCTTTGTCGCCGGTGATCCGGCCCGGGTGGAGGCAGTCGTCGCTGCTGTCGCAGACTTTGGTGGTCGACCATTGCCGGTCCCCAGCCCCTGAATTTGCGTATTCGATACGACTTTTGGCCTTACTGTCACGGCGACACGCCGTTTGTGATGTATGAGATGTCCAAAATTGTCAAAAAAGTTGTGAAATTACCTAGCGTGTCGCCTTGATTACCGCAAAACTCTCTTCCGTGGTGATGGGAGCAAAGCGCATGCGACGGTTGATTATCTTTGGTTGCGCGGCGGCATTGTCGACTGGTTTGGCCGTCGGTACGGCTAGCGCGGACATTTCCGCGCAAGAGACCAGCCAGCCTAGTTCTACCGTGACGACGTTCCCGCTGCAGGCGGGCAGCACTCCTGCCCAGTTATCAGCACGCAAACAAGCCAAGCTGCCCAAGATCGACCGGTGGGCGAGCCGGGTGTTGGCTCCGGTGATGGATCAACCGTCCGGCCTGATGGATGTTCAGGTGGTTTCGGCGCTCTACATCAAGAAGGTATTCCGCAAGAAGTTCGATAAACCGGCCGCCGAGTCCGCACTGCGGATCTCCTGGCGCGAGAGTCGACTACTGCCGAATGTGGTCAACGACAAGAACACCAACGGCACCAACGACTGGGGCCTTTTCCAACTGAACGACGGCGGAACGTTGCAATACGCCGGTGGGACCCCAGGAACCTCCGCGCTCAAGCCCACGTGGAATGTCCGAGCGGCCGCCCGACTCATTGCAGATGTGGGCTGGTGGCCCTGGGGTGGAATGCTCACCGAGTAGTTGGCTCACCCTGCTAAGCCATCTCAACCACGACGTCCAGTGACATAGAACAATTCGTCGATGGTGTCATGAACTCCGAGGCTAGTCGTGTGAGAAAGCCATCGGCCGAATGTACGGTGACACGCTAATCCTCGGCGCGGCCCTCACGTTTGGCTCGATCCGCTGCCTCTTTCTTCGCCATCTCCGCTAACGTGGGTGCACCGCCACCGAAGCGCGCTGGCCACCACCAGGTGTCAGGCTCGGGTGCCGGGTAGCGCTGAATGGTGTCGTCGTACAAAATCTGCATCTGCGCCTTCAACTGAGCAGTCGCTACTTCCGGCTCGTCCGACGACGAAAACGACAGCGGCTCACCGACGGTCAGCGCCAGCGTGGCCTTGCGTTCCATTTCACGTTTGTGTCCCTTGGTCCACAGTCGCTGCCCACCAAAGGTGATCATGGGCACGATGGGCACTCCCGCCTCGGCAGCCATCCGCACCGCACCGGTTTTAAAGTTTTTGAGTTCGAAGGATTGGCTGATGGTGGCCTCTGGGAAGACTCCGACGACCTCCCCTTGCCGCAACCAATCCACCGCGTTATCCAACGAACTGGCCCCGGACGAGCGATCAACTGGGATGTGATGCATAGACCGCATCAACGGCCCACTGACTTTGTTGTCGAAGACCGACTTCTTTGCCATAAATCGAACTAGTCGATGACTGGGCCTGGCAGCGTAGCCGCAGAAAATGAAGTCGAAGTAGGAGACGTGGTTGCTGGCGAGTACCACGCCGCCCTTGCGGGGCAGGTTATTAGCACCGGTCGTCATGAACTTCAATCGCAAGGCTTTAAAGAAGCCGTACCCAGTCATGACGATCGGCGGATACGTGATGTCGAGCATGACTCCGACGTTAGCGGAGCGAGTGCCTCGGCACTCGCTGACCGGCAGTCAAGGTCCACAACACTTACCCGAGCGAAGTCCGGGTGGGGCTGACATCTAGGCTGCGGCTATGGAAAAACCAGAGGTTGATATGCCCGAGGGTGCTGCGCCCACCGAACTCGTTATCCGCGACATCACCGTTGGCGAGGGTAAAGAGGCTGTCCCCGGCGCTACCGTCGAAGTTCATTACGTCGGTGTGGAATTCGATAGCGGCGAGGAGTTCGACTCATCCTGGAACCGAGGCGAATCCATCTCCTTCCCGCTGCAGGGATTGATCCAAGGCTGGCAGGAGGGTATCCCCGGCATGAAGGTCGGTGGCAGGCGCGAACTGGTGATCCCGCCAGCCCTTGCCTACGGCGAATCCGGGTTTCATCGCCTCGCTGGCAAGACGCTGATCTTCATCATCGATCTCATCGACGTTCAGTAGGCTCACCCCGACGGCAGGCGTTTCGGCACCCGAGGAAAAACTTTCACGGTCGCACCACCCCGAACCCGCGTATCATGACGGCATGCCTACTTACGAGTTCCGCTGCCGTGCCTGTGGTGACACCTTTGAGGTCAGTCGACCGATGGCGGCGGCCGCTGATCCTGCCAACTGCCCGAGCGGACACACCGACACCGTGAAGTTGCTGGGTATCTCCGGCTCGGTGGGTACTGCCACCGCACCGCCCCAGGCCAGCGGCGGTGGCTGCTGCGGGGGTGGCTGCTGCGGCTAACCGCAGCTGTCATTTGCCCGACCGCAACGTGCGCGGCCGGATGCAGGACGTCCGTTGTCAGCTTGGTCCACCGATCAACGCTTCCTAACCAGTGCCGGGCAGAGTGCAGACCTTGCTGCCCTTATTGATCTTGACCTTAAATGTCTTGCTGGACTTCACCATGGGCTTCGCGTTGGCGGAGACCTGGATAGTGAAGGTCCCTTGCGACTCCGGCGTCAGGTAGATCGAGGACTTGCCCTTGCGGTTGGCTCGGGCGGGTTTCGCCCACACCCGACCGCAGGCACTGCCTGACATCTTCTTCCCGCCGACGACACACTTCTGGATCTTCGCAGTGACCTTCGCCTTCGGTTCGGTCTTGATGGTGGCGATCTTCTGCTTCTTGCAGTTCTTGCCTTTTTTCTTCTTGTTCTTGACCTTCACCGGAGTCTTGTCGAACTCCACCGCTACCACCGGCGCAAAGCAGTCCGGATTGTCACTGCCGGGCGGACAGTTGGAGGCCTCCACCTGGACTTCTGGATTCTTCGGCTTGTCAGACTTCGGCGGCACCATCACCACAGAGTTGCGAATGTTGCCCGGCTCCGGGTTGTCACTGATGGTGAATTCCAGATCTAGCGTGGCAGTCTTGCCAGGCTTCAACTTCCCAACAGCCCAGAAGAGCTTCGGCTTGTCCCACTTCAACTTGCCTTGACTTATCGTCGCCTTCTTCGGCTTCACACTGGCGCTATCGATCACATCGGACAGGTCGTCTTTCAAGACCGGCCGCACCGGACGCTTGGCGTAGTTGGTGACACTGATGGTGTACATCCGGTCATCACCAGGAGCTGCTGCCGAATCGTCATCAACAGTCTTTTCCACCACAACGTCGTACAGCGGCACCACGGCGTAGCAGTCGGGGTCGATAACAGCGCTTGGCTGCTGGATCGGCTTGGTGGCCAAGATCTCCGCGAGGCTCGGCAACTGCCGCTTGTTCACTGCTGGGCAGTTGCTGTCCGCTCCGACCACACTGTTTTGCAGCCAACCGCCAGCCTTGTCCGGCACTGAGGTCACAGTGACGCTGTAAGTGGTAGTTGCCGTGGCACCAGGACCGAAGTTCGTCGCCGACCACGACAGGTTCGGCTTGGCGTAGGACACGCTGCCGAGAGTGGTAGCCGCATCCTCGTTGTAGTCAGCGGCAAGCAGCACGTCAGACAAGTCGTCGGTCCAACTGGCCGGGTTGGCGGTCGCCGCACCACGGTTCTTCGTGGTGATCTGGTACTGGCGGGTATCACCGCGTTCCGCTGGCCGCGACTCCCGCAAGACCGACTTCTCGTGGTGCAACAACAACAACGGAACGCTGGTTGAGCATCCGGCAGTGCAGTCACCGCCTGGACTGACGCTGATCCCGTTGTCCAACACTGCATTGCTGCCAAGTTGGCTGTCGCTCAACTCCAACAGTTCCGCCCCAGATTTTACCGTCACCGAATACGACACCGTGGACACCGAGTTGGCCGTATTGTACGGCTGCAGCGTTCCCGACCACGACAGGTTCGGACGGACATAGGCCAAGTTTCCGCTGGGTCCGGTGGTGACTGCAGCGTCGTTGTTGTAGTCAGCGTAGGTGAGCACATCGGCCAGGTTGTCGGTCCAAATCGCAGCCACTGGCGCTGACCCGATGCTGGTGGCGGTGACCTGATAGCTCACCTTGTCGTTCGGCGATGCCGAACCACCTGTCGGTGAGGTGCGAACCTTGGTGTACTTCACCACCGCAATCGGGGTGATGGTGGAACACTCCGCTGGTGGCGGACCGCTAGCACAGTTGCCGTCAGCGCTGATCACCGTGTTGATGAGCGTGGCACCGGCGGGCAGTTGGTCTGCGGGCTTCACTTTCATGTCATAGGTGATCGTCACCGGATTCCCGACATCCACCTGACCTGACCATGTCAACGTGGCGTCGCTGTCGTCGATCGTTCCGCTGCTGGCTTTGGCACTACCGGCGACATAGTCAGCACTTGCTGACGCGAGGTCGTCGCTCCAACTCGTCGTGCCAGTTCCGGTGCCGGTGTTTTTCACCTCTATCCGGTAGGTGACATTCTCGCCGGGCTGCGCGGCTCCGGTCGGAGACACCACCGTCTTGGTGGTCTGGAACTGCGGCGCCACCAAGTTGACCGCGGCGTCGCATTCCGGCGGCAGTGACTCGTCACCGACCGGACAGTTACCGAAGGGGCCTACGACCGCTGTTGCAGCATCGATGCCATCAGCGGGCAATGAATCGTCAGCGGTCAGCGAGTATTCAACCGTGGCGGTGGCGTTCGCTTCACCAGCCTTGCCGAGTAGTCCTTCCCACGTGACGACCTTGGCATCTGCATCGAAGGAGACCGAATCGCCTGAACGGTCAGCTTGGACCTGCAAACTCGCCGGGTCAAATTCCGCATATTCCAAAACATTGCTCAGATCGTTGAACCACCTTGTGGGGAAGTCACTAGCACCCCGATTCTTGGCCGTCACTTCAAACGTGATCTCATCACCCGGCCCTGCCGACGATTCGGGGGACGTTCGGGTGTTGTCGTACTCAAACAACGCTATCGGCGTGGACGTAGAGCAATCCAAATCCGGATCCAGGTCATCTGCGGGACAGTTGGATTCTGCACCCGTCACGATGGTGTTGCTGAGCACCGCGTTCCCGTCCAACTTGTCGTCGTCCAGGTCCAATAGATCGGTTGCCGACTTCACCGTCACTGAGTAGACCACCGACGCCTTTTCGCCAACCGCGAGGCTACCCGACCAGGTCAGCGTGTTGCTCGCGTAACTGAGGCTGTCACTTGGCCGGTCTTGCTGAAGTTGGGCATCAGCGTTGTAGTCCGCGTACACCAGCACGTTTCTTAGGTCATCACTCCAGGTGCCGGACGTGGTGACGTCGTTCACGTTGGTCGCTGTCACCTGGTAGAAGACATTACCTTCGGGCCAGGCGGGCACCGTTCCAGCCGGCCATAGTCGTTCCTTCTTGTAGACAATCGCCGCAATCTCTGTGCTGGTAGTACAGCCGTCATTGCTGCTATCGATGCAGTTGCCGTTGGTCGTGGTGATTCCGTTGGTCAACGCCCCTGGGTCCACGTCCGCCAACTCTGTTGCCGGCTTCACCGTCACCGAGTAGGTCACCGTGGACTTATCGGTGGACTCGCCTGCAGCCGCCAAGGTACCCGCCCACGACAACTTGTAGTTTGGTGCACCCACCTGGGACTCATCGACAACACCAGGCCCCACCTTCGTGGCTGGACCGTTGTAGGTCGCTTTGTCCAACACTTGCGATAAGTCATCGGTCCAGGCCGCGTCCACAGCTGCCGCACCTCGACTCGTGGACGTCACGGTGTAGGTGACAGTTGCGCCGGGGCTGATATCACCGTCGGCCGGGTCAGGAGTTTTGGTGTACTGCACTAACGCGATCGGGGTGCTCGTGGAACAACCCGGATCCGGGTCCGGGTCGTTCAAAGGACAGTTAGAACCCGCTGGCCCGACAACGGTGTTGTCCAGCTTCGCGCTGGTGCCCAACTGGCCGTCGGCAAGCGCCAACAGTTGGGTCGCCGACTTCACCCTCACCGAGTAGGTGATGGTGGCTGTCGCTCCACCCGCAAGATCCTGGTCGGACCACGACACGGTGTTTGCCGCGAAACTGACCTGACCTACGTCAGTTGCCACATCGTTGTTGTAGGTCGCGTACTTGAGTACGTCGGTGAGGTCGTCAGTGAACGAGCCAGCCGCAGCCACGTTGCTGACGTTCGTTGCAGTGACCTGATAAGTCACCTTGTCACCTGGTTTCACCGACAACGGGTTCCCCGGCGGATTGCCATTAACCGACGTGATCGACTTCGCGTAGACGATCACGCCAAGACCCACACTGGTGTCACAGGACTCGTCACCCGAACCGGCTACACAGTTGCCGTTGGTGGTGATGATGCCGTTGCTCAACGAGCCAGGTGGATTCGGCAGGGCTGCCGCAGCGTTCACCGTCACCGAGTAGGTCACCGTGGACACTGGGTTACTTCCGCTGGCAGCATCCAGTGTCCCCGACCACGACAGTTTCGGCTGAACGTAACCGAGCGTTCCGAGACCGTTCGATTCAGCAGCATCGCCGTTGTACGTGGCCTTATTAAGCACCTGCGACAAGTCATCGGTCCAACTAGCAGCAACTTGCGCCGCACCCTTGCTGGTGGACGTCACCCGGTAAGTGACCGTCTCGCCCGGGGCAGTGTCGCCATCTGTAGGTGACACCACAGTCTTGCCATATTCCACCAACGCGATCGGTGTGCTGGTGGAACAGTTCACGTCCGCAGAACCAACGGTGCAGTTCTCGTCATCGGTGACAATCGTGTTGGCCAACACCGCATTAGTGCCCAACTCGGTGTCGTTGTCCAGTTTCAACAGGTCCGCCGCCGACTTCACGGTGACCGAATACGTCACCGTCGCCGTGGCGGTATCGGACCCAGCCGCACCGAGGGTGCCACTCCACGACACCTTTGGCTGTGAATAGGTGGCGGTACCTGGGCCAGACGTCACCTGCTGGTCGCCGTTGTAACCTGCGTACGCCAACATGCCCGTCAGGTCGTCAGTCCACGCAGCATCCCCAGAACCATTACCAGTGTTAGTGGCCGTGACCTGATACGTCACGGTGCCGCCGGGGTTCACCGGTGACGGCGATCCCACCACCGACTTGCTGTAGCTGATGTTCGGCCCACTCAAGTTCGACGACGTGCCACAGTCAGAGTGACCGGAATTTAGCGTGCAGTTTCCGTTGTTGCTGACGATGGTGTTGTTCAGCGTCGTTGCCCCATTGATGTCGGCTTTCACTTGCACGACGTAAGTGACCGTCGAAGTCTCGTTGGGCTGCAGTTCACCGTCCCAGGACACGGTGGAATTCTCATAGTTCTTCGCGCCCGGACCCACCAGGGTGAAGTCATCCCCGCCGAGCCAGTCGGCGACTGTGAGCACACTCGACAAGTCGTCTTTCCACTCGCCGGAGCCCGGACCGGTGCCACTATTGGTGGCGGTAACAGTAAACGTGACCTTGTCACCAGGCTTCAAGTCACCCGAATCCGGCGACACCGTCTTTTTGTAGCTGATGCTCGCCAGACCGGTGTTGGTGTGGCAATCAGCCTCATCTTGGGCTTTAGTGCTATCTGGGCAGTTGGTGGACCGATCGGAGACCACCACGTTCTCCAACTGCTGGTCACCCGCAAGCGGGTTGTTCACCACCACCTCGTAGGTCAACGTCGCGGTGTCGGTGCCCGCGTTATCTTTCGCCGCTAGATCGATCCCCGACCAGGTGAGGTTCGGGCTGGTGAAAGACGCGCTGCCCGCTGCTGTGCCACCACTAGTCGCGATGTTGTTCGGCCCGGTGGCCACGTCCAGCACATCCGACAGGTCATCGGTGACAGTTATCCCCGTGAACGGTTGCGACCCGGTGTTGGTCACCCTCACCTCATAATTGACAGTTCCGCCCGGCGCCGCGTTTCCTGGGTCCGTGGATTTCTCGACTTTGTAGGAACACAGGTCCGTATCCTCCGCCAGCAGCAAGGACGCCTTTTTCGTCACTCCGTTTTGGGTTGCGGTGTTGTCGACCGTCCCGGTCATCACCGCGCTGCAGGTGTCATCCACGACCGTTTTCACGCACAGTTGTGGCCCGTCACCAGTCCACGTCACCGCCGCCTTCACATCCCAGGAGTTGGGTGCTGTTGACCCGGCAGCCCGCACCGTGACGTTCAGCGTAGAGGTATTGAACTGCGCGCCACCGATGGTCACGTTGGCACCGACGGGAATACCGCTAATGTCCGCAGCCAGCCGCCCATTGCCATCCTCAGAAAGCGGCACATTCGCGTAGCCCGGAATAACGTAGAACCCACCCGGCGCCTGGGCTTTGATCTCCACCGACCCGTCGAAATCATTGGGCAGCCCGTCCACTACAACCTTCTGGTACCGCTCAGCACCACCAGCGGCCGCATCGCAATAGGAACTATCCGGTGTCACCGAGAAATACGTCGATGACACCGCACCACACACATCACTGCCATCAACCGGGTTGTAAGCGAAAACCTTGCCTGCGTCCCCGTTTTCGTAAACACACCCGGTGTACGGATCAACGCTGAGCGAGTACAGAAACAAGTCTGACGATGAAGCCTCTCTCACGCCACAGTCGGCACGTGTACCGGTATCGAAGCATTGGAACTTGTAGTTGTCGGTCTCTATGTTGCAGTTGCTAGAGGTCCCTTGACAGACAATCGGAATGAAGACCTGACTGTTGGTTGCCTTGGCGTTATAGCTAGGCCGGGTCATGTAGTTTCCCGAGAGCAGCAAACTGAGTGCGCTTGCAGTACTGGAGCTCCGGCCACCGCCGAAATTCTGACAGTTCACCGCGTGCTTATCGAAGTTTCCGATTGG
>Ga0055584_100000605_pt1 | contig 34072 bp, 24 predicted proteins | sample OSDHelmetaG_FD_58716 | JGI IMG/M metagenome (GOLD analysis project Ga0055584, IMG submission 58716) | Pelagic marine sediment microbial communities from the LTER site Helgoland, North Sea, for post-phytoplankton bloom and carbon turnover... | ecosystem: Environmental > Aquatic > Marine >... | reverse complement strand
AGCACAGCTTGGTAGTGCGCCTGGTTTGGGACCAGGAGGTCGCTGGTTCGAATCCAGTCATCCCGACTCTCTCTCCCGAGGGGAACAGTATCCTCCCTCTGCGGGGACATCCCCTCACTATCCATGTCGGACAATAACGAGAAACAGCGAAAGACGCTCGATGAGCGTGATGAGATGTCGGAACTTGAACGGATCCGCCACTCTACGGCTCATGTCCTCGCAACGGCAATCGCCAAGATCTGGCCCGATGCTCAGTTTGCCTATGGGCCGCCGCTGCTGGAAGGCGTTCACGGTTTTTACTACGACGTGGATCTCGAACACCGCATTTCTACCGACGACTTCGAACAGATCGAAGCGGAGATGAAAAAGGTGGTGAAGGAAAACCAGACTTTTGAAAAGATGGTCGTCTCCCGCGACGAAGCTCTCGATCTCGCCAAAAAAGGACGCCTTGCTGCTCTCGGCGATCGAGATATCGAAAGCGTTTTCAAAATTGACCTTCTCAACGAAATTCCGGAAGACGAAGAAATCTCGATCTATAAAAACGGAGACTTCTGGGACCTCTGCGCAGGTCCACACGTGCCTCGCACGGGAAACTGCAAAGCTTTCAAGGTGATGAGTGTCGCTAGTGCTTTCTACAAAGGCGACGCAGACAATCCGCAACTGCAGCGAGTCTACGGCACGGCATTCAAAAACAAAACGTTCCTCAACGCGCACCTGGAACAGGTCGAAGAAGCAAAACAGCGTGACCACCGCAAGATCGGAAAAGATCTCGACCTTTTTCACATTGACGAAGCAGTCGGGCAGGGATTGATCCTCTGGAAACCCAATGGCGCTGTGGTTCGCCAGGAATTGCAGGACTTCATTGGCGAACATCTCGACCGCCAGGGCTACAGCCAAGTTTTCACTCCTCACATCGGAAAGCTCGATCTCTACCGGACTTCGGGACACTTCCCTTACTACTCCGATTCGCAGTTCCCGCCGCTGACGGAGCGCGAAACAATGAAAATTCTCTCCGACGAAGGGTGTACGTGCGGCGAACTTTCCAACAGACTCGAATCGGGTGAGGTCGCTGGGTTTCTCTTGAAGCCGATGAATTGCCCGCATCACATCAAGATTTTCCAGAGCAATCACCATAGTTATCGAGACCTTCCCGTGCGCCTTGCCGAGTTCGGCACAGTGTATCGCTGGGAACAGTCAGGGGAGCTCGGAGGTATGACTCGTGTCCGTGGCTTCACTCAGGATGACGCTCACATTTTCTGCACCGAGGATCAGGTGAAGGATGAAATCATGGGCTGCCTCGAGCTGGTGAAAATCGTTCTTGGCACCCTCGGGATGGATGACTACCGCGTCCGGGTCGGACTGCGGGATAAGGACTCATCGAAATACGTCGGCGACGCCGAAAAGTGGGACAAGGCCGAGCAGGCCCTCCGGGAAGCTGCTTCGACTCTCGGAACCGATTTTGCCGAGGAGCCGGGCGAAGCTGCGTTTTACGGACCAAAGATCGACTTCGTCGTAAAAGATGTCATCGGACGCGAGTGGCAGCTTGGCACGGTACAGGTCGACTACAATCTGCCTGAGCGATTTGGACTGGAGTATATCGGTTCGGACAATGCGCCCCATCGCCCCGTAATGATCCACCGAGCTCCTTTTGGCTCGATGGAGAGATTCGTCGGCGTGCTGATTGAGCATTTTGCCGGCAAGTTCCCCACCTGGCTTTCGCCGGAGCAGGTCCGCATTCTTCCTATCTCCGAGAAGTTTCTCGACACGGCTGACACAGTCTACCAGGGACTACGTGAAGCAGGTGTTCGTGTCACTGTGGACAAAGCTGATGAAAAAGTAGGAGCTAAAATTCGTCTTGCCCAGCTCGACAGAGTTCCTTATATGTTACTTATCGGAGCTAAAGAACAAGAATCCAATCAGGTATCGATCCGTCACCGCGATCGGGGTGACGAGGGAGCCGTTGGCGTAGGCGAGTTTCGTGACAAAGTTGTCGCTGAGATTCGTTCTCGAAATTTATGATCTGGCGTTACTCACAACGCTGTTCGTTTCCGCAGTCGGAACGAGGAAAAGTTATTCAACCTTTCGCCGTTCCTCCTCAAGATAACTTTTTGCCATTTTTCCCCATTTGCGGGGATATTGCTCGTTGAACCTATATCTAACGGTTCGCACCTGTCTTAACAAAAGGAACAAAGCCATAGCTAAAAGACCAAACAGAAGAAGGCCGCGTACGCCAAGAACGCGGGTCAACGAACGGATCAGAGCCCCCCAGATCCGCGTCATTTACGGTGAACACAACGTTGTGATCGCCACCCACAAAGCCTTGAAAAAGGCGAAGGAGCTGAGTCTTGACCTGGTTGAGATCGCACCGAATGCCAAGCCTCCGGTCTGTCGTATTGTCGACTACGGAAAATACAAGTACGAACAGTCCAAGCAGAAGAAATCGGAGAAACCGAAGAAACGCGAAAAGGAAGTAAAATTCCGCGTCAACATCGGTGAGCACGACTACAACATCAAATTGATGCATGCAGAGGACTTTCTCTCTCACGGCTTCAAAGTTCGAATCCAACTTCAGTTTCGTGGTCGCCAGATGGCGCACAAGGATCTTGGATTTGAGTTGATGCAGAAAGTGAAGGAAGACCTTTCGACGATGGCGAATGTTGACCTCGAGCCCAAGCTGAACAACCGTAACATTCTCATGATGGTTTCTCCTCTTCCCAAGGAGAAGCAGGTTCGGAAATTCCGCAAGGAAGACGAAGAATACGACATCGACGAAACCGAAGCAGCTCATCAGGAACACGAAGACGAGGATCCTCATGACGAGAATGATCACGTCGATGCCTCTGATGAAGATGCCACATCCGAAGAAGCTGCTTCCGATGAGAAAGCAGAATTTAAAGAAGATGCTGCTGCTGAGGAAGAGAAATAGGAGATTCTCTCCTAATCTCCCTCTGCGGTAGAGCTATAGCGACGCTTTGAAGGCACTACTCCTTTTCGACATCGATGGGACTCTGATCGATACGGAAGGAGCGGGCCTGAAGGCGCTTGAGCGCGGACTATTCAACGCGTTTCCCGACTTTACTGGTCAGTCATTTCCTCCCTTGGACCTGGGTGGTGCCACTGACGGAAGCGTCGTTGCTTCTCTCTTTAATCATTTCGGTATCGAAAATGACTCATCCCATTGCGAGAGCTTTTATCGGCACTACACGACTGCATTGGAGAACTCGCTGGAAGAGAACAGTTCCCTGGGGAAGGGGCGGATTCTTCCAGGAGTCCGAAAATTACTCCCATCGCTGACCTCCCATTTCCCGGAACACGTTTCTGCCCTTCTCACCGGAAATGCCGAGCAAGGTGCTCGAATCAAACTTCGACACTACGAATTGGATAAACATTTTTCCTTCGGCGCTTTCGGGTGTGATCACCCGGAACGAAACCAGCTCGGCCCCATCGCCATCGAACGAGCGCAAAAATCAACCGGGCGAACCTTTGATTCCGAGGAAGTCATCGTCATCGGTGATACCCCAAGAGACATCGCCTGTGCCCGGGCCTGCGGGGCGAAAGTTCTCGCAGTATCAACCGGAACGGTTCCTCACGAAGATTTAAAAAAGGCGGAACCTGACGCATTGCTTCGTGACTTTTCCAACCTTGATGAGACACTTTCGACTCTCGAAGGCTTATTTCCGGCCTCCAGTTCCCGGTAAATCTTTACATCAAATCAAAAATCTGTTGTTGTCTCTGCTCTACCAAAAGTGCAAAATCTCTACTTCTTTATGAAAAATACTGTAATCGCTCTTGTCGTAGCCATCCTCTTGGTCTCCGTCGTCAATTTACTCGCCTCCCTTGGACTTCTCGGGGGTGCAGGTGGTGCCACCGGTGGCTCACACGAATACCAAGTTCTCAATGCGCAGCAAATGGACGCGATTGGCTTTCGCGCGATCGCTGAAGAGGAAGGCCTCGACGTCTCTGAAGAAGGAGAAATCAATTTCCCAAAAGAGATGGTCGACAAGATCGCAAAGGTCAACATGCTGCCCCGCACCATCCACGAGGTGGAGAAAGACGGTGGCTGGAGCCTCTCCGGCATAACTGCTGATAACCATTACATCTTCCGTCGCGCGAAGTGATCACATCTTTCCCATCGTGAATTTCGAAGAAAGCCGCCAGGAGACTGGCGGCTTTTCTGTTTTTGAACGCACTCACTGAATGAACTTCCCCCCATTTTTCCGAATGATTCTCTAGGCCCCTCTCACCGGCTCTGTTGTCATCTACTTCGTGGTCGGTTCGGAAACCCAGGACGACGACGCAGGTTCACTGAAGACTATATACTACACTTTGGGATTCGTGCTTTTCCTCGCAGGCCAGGGAATCCGCTACCTGGTGAATCATATGAAAGATACGTCGGGGAATCCAAAAGCCCCCGCGTGGATCGACACCACATTCATCGTCGCCCTTGCTCTGACGGAAGCGATTGCCGTTTTTAGCCTCGTGCTTGGATTCGGCGGCGCAACATTACAGAATTATCTGCCGCTTTTTGTGATCTCAGGTGTCGGGATGCTATTGCTTTTTCCCTCGTCCTTCTTCCGAATCGAAAAGACTACAAATCAGTAATTCCCCTCGCGGTCTTTTTCATCCCTTTCTGCACGGTCAAATCTTACTGCAATATTTATTTGTAAAAATTAAAAGTTCAAATATTCTGAATTTTATGATTAACAATCAAAATGCGGCTAATTATGGCTGGGCTGATATCTGCGTCACTCTTCGGTCCCGCTGGCGACTTGTCGTTTTGATTGGTTCCTTTGTTTTTCTCGCCGGAGCCGTGATCTCATGGAAGGAGCCCGTTGTATACGGGTCATCCTCAGAGATTCTCGTTGATCATGACCAGAGCGAATCTCCTGTCATTCGAATGTCTACGGAAGTTCGCCCGACTTCACTGAATCCACTTCGCCGCGCGAAAGCCCGGCTCGACAGCGGTGCACTGCTTCTTAAAGTCGCTGAATCGAGCAAGTTGGCAGATCGATGGAAGATCGAGAATCGAGCTGAAATGCTGCGGCAGCTTCGTCGCAAAATTGAAATCAAAACGGAGGAGACCCATAGAATCATTCGCATCACTGTGCGTGACATTTCACCAGAGCACTCTTCCAATCTTGCAAATTCGGTTGCGCAGACACTGGTAGACCTGACTCACAAGGACGCCAGAAAATCTTATGAGGATGTGGTTCGAAACCTCAATGCCGAACTTCGATTTCGAAATGGAGAAAAACAACGGATCGAAAACCGGCTCCGCAAACTCAATCGCTCGGGTGAGACCTCCACGGTAGTCGAGGCAGGTGAAGTCAGTGATCTTCGAAATCAACTCATCGAACAAACACTCGTGATCCGTTCATTGGAAGCGAAACACCAGCTTTCAGTTGTCGCTCTACAAAATATCTCTTCGGGAGTCTCAATCCTGCGGCACTCAGTAGTCGAAGAATCCTTGCCTATGCAGTCGCGCGCCTCGCGCAGCGTTTTCTATTCCGTGTTTGGCTTGCTGATTGGAGCTACATTGACCTGTCTTCTCTCCATCGGAAAGTTGCCGATTGAAATTGCTTCACGAATCGCCGGGGAACTGGATCTCCTGATAATGGGCTATGTTCCAGTCGGTATAGCGAGAGACAGGAACGCTGGAGGTCTCGAAAACAGCAATCAAATCGAGGCATATCGGGATCTACGAAATCGCATTCATCGACTCCCTGCCCGAGACTCCTCCGCAATTCTTTTCATACCGCGGGGAGAGAATGCTGGAACGGCAGAAGTAGTCGCCAATACCGCCAAGACAATTGCTGAAGCGGGGCAGACCGTTCTTGTGATTGATTCAGATTTTCGTTCCCCCCAACTGCACGATTGCTTCGAAGCCGCACGACACCCCGGGCTGGGCGACTATCTTTCGGGAGAAATGCGCGTCGAGGAGACGATCATCAGAACACGCACCAAAAATTTGTGGGTCATGCCCGCAGGCCCGCTTCCTGCTGACCCGAGCGGCCTCGTAAACGGAAAGCGGATGGATGACCTCTTCTGGGAAATGAGAAGTAGGTTTGACTATTTGCTGGTAACCGCTCCGTCAATCCACCAATACTCAGACACAGGCGCGATTTCCTCTCTTGCAGACCATGTCATTGCGGTAACATCCTATCACACCCACAAGATCGAAGACTTGCGCGAGACAAAGCAAGCTGTAGAAGCATGCCATGCCAGATTATCTGGAGTTGTTCTGACAAAACCCCAGCCGATTATTTCTAAAGAAGCTCCTGCAAACGAAGAATCATCTACGAAAACGAACCAAGTTGAGTTCGAAGGCCCACAAGCGCACGCAGCTCGATCTACCGTCCTGTTAAAAGGAAAATTAGCTCACTCGATTTCACCAGTGCAAGAAAAAGGCGAGTAATCTAACCAGCAGGTTACTCGGCAGCAGCAGGTTCAAACTTCTCAACACGATGCCGCAATGCATGCGGAACAATCGAGGTGAGAAGCACATCGTTTCCCTCGTAATCAGTCGAAAGTATTTTCGCCTCCCGATGCAGTAAGGCAATCACGTCCTGCCTCGCTTGGGGAATGCGAAGCTTCAATCGCGCTACTCGATCGACCATCAGATCAGACATTTTTCCGATCAGGGCATCCATTCCTTCCCCCGTCGCGACAGAGAGAAAAACCGCGTCTTCTCCGAAATGGGACTTCAGTTCCTGAATGCGTTCCTCGTCATCTGCTACAAGATCCATCTTGTTCAACACAAGAACCGCTGGCTTATCAGCCGCTCCAAGCTCTTTCAGAACAGAAACAGTCGTTTCGTAGAAGGAGAAAATTTCCTGCGAGCTCGCGTCCAGAACGTGAACCAGAAAATCTGCAAGGATCGCCTCTTCCAAAGTAGCCTTGAATGCCTCCACGAGACGGTGGGGCAGGTTTCTGACAAATCCAACTGTATCGGTAATCAGCAGGGGCTGCCCATCAGGAAGCTCAATGCGCCGCGTCGTGGGATCCAGTGTCGCAAACAGCTTGTCCTCTGCGAGCACGTCCGCTCCCGCCAGTGCATTCAGGAGCGAACTCTTGCCTGCATTCGTGTATCCGACAATTGAAGCCTGCCCTATTCCTTCATCAGAGCGCTGCTTTCTTTGGGTTTCTCGGTTGCGACGAACATCTTCCAGTTCGGATTTGATTCGATCAATTCGCTTTCGGGCGAGACGGCGGTCGACTTCAATTTGCTGCTCCCCTTCCCCTCGAGCAGCACCTTTTCCGCCGCCACCACCTCCGCCGCCCTGACGGTCGAGGTGCGTCCACATGCGAGCGAGACGCGGCAGCGAATACTGCATGCGAGCTAGCTCCACCTGCAATCGCGCCTCCTTCGTCTGGGCGCGCATTTTGAAAATATCGAGAATCACTTCTTCGCGGTCGAGCACTGTGATGTTGCTATCTTCCTCCCAAGTTCTCTGTTGTGAAGGGGAGAGCTCGTTGTCGAAAATGATACAGTCCGACTCGAGAGAAAGAGCCTCGTCGATCATTTCGTCGGCCTTTCCCGTTCCAGTCAAGTATCGCTTGTTTCGGTTCCTCACAAAAATGCACTGTTTCCCAACGATGCCGATCCCAAGGGTGGTCACGAGTTCCGTCAACTCTTCGAGAAGACTCTGAGCGCGCTCTTCATCCGCCCGATCGAAATACACGCCAATGAGAAAGGCGCGCTCGACCATTTGGGGTTTTTCCCGGGTATCAAACATATTTCTAAAATCAGGTGAGCAGGGACTTCACTTTCGCAAAGTCTTTCTTGATAGCTTCGAGAACCGCCGGGACAATCTTGGGATCCTTGTGGCCGAGATATTCGACATGGACACTGACTGGGCCGGAGAAGTCACTTTTCTTCACTGTTTCAAAATAAGACTTGTCGACGACGCCCTCTCCGATCGGCCCCCACCCGAGCGTGTTTTCGTCCCAGGCGGGTTCTTTGATGTAGAGAGTGTCAATGCAGTCACGAATGCGCGCGTAATTCAGCGGCCACGCTTTTGCCCCTTCAACGGTTGCATGACCGATATCAAAGGCGACCCCGATATCCTTCGCATCAAAATCTTCGAGGGCTTTCGCAAGATCCCAGATCGGTCCGCCAAAATAGTTCTTTCCCGAATGGTTCTGGTAAACCGGCTTGATCCCAAGCTCACTTGTCATGGCGACCAAGTCTTTCAAGCGGGCTCGAAATTCGTCGAGCTGGGGAGCAATCGGCTTTTTCAGATCGTATTTGTAATAGGCCATCCGAAAGCGTTTCACTCCCAGATCAGCCGCAGTTCGAAGGACGGCTTCAGTGCGCTGTTCTTCGCTGACTTCATTAATCCCAGAAGTCATCAGGGTGAGATTCAAATTGTTTGCCTTGAGCGCTTCCACCATCTTGGGCAAGTCATCCTCCACCCGCTCGGGTAATACGTGGCCACCCGGCCGGACCGGTCCTTCGATTCCGTCAAAACCCAATTTCGCAATTTCGTCCGACATTTCCGCATAGCTGAGATGTTGTAGAGGCTTCGTGAAGGTGCAGAACTCAAAACGACCTTTCTCCGCACCGACAGCGGGATGGGAAACACTGCCAACAAACGGGGCAGCTGCCACCGCTGCGGAAAGCTTGATAAATTTCCGTCGGCTGCTTCTCTGGCTTTCAAATTGACTCATAGCCGTATCGTATCGGTGCTTGCCGCTCTCGGCAACAGTTGAGATAATCGCAGAAACGTAGTCTTCTTCTGCCATGAAAATATTAAAACCACTTCTTGCGACTTTCTCGCTTTTCCTTTTCACCTCGCTTGCCCCGGCACAAACCATCGGGCAAACCGGTAACGGCTGGTCCATTATCGGATCTGATCCGATTCAGATTCACTACAATGGCAAGCTTGTTACGAGCTACAACGCAGGACGGGAAGAGGGAAAACCATTCTTCTATCCGGTGATAGGACCAACCGGTGAAAACATGACCCGCCATTGGCCGATGAAGGAGGGACACGAAGATGAAGCCACCGACCATATTCACCATCGAGGCATGTGGTATGGACTCGGAAATGTGAATGGCTACGACTACTGGCACTTTGCAGGTGACGATTCTAAAAAAGGGAAAACCTTTGGTGTTATTCTTCACAAGGGAATGAACGGAGTGCAGATTTCGAAGGACGACATCACAATCAAAACGAAATCGGAATGGGTCACCCACGAAGATCGCACCAGGAGAATTCTATCCGACAGGCGTGAGTTCCGCCTTTTCTACACAAGAGAAGGTGCCCTCATTGTAGATACGTCGATCACACTCATTGCCGACAATGGAGATGTGACGATCCATGACGACAAGGAAGGCGCCTGGTCAATTCGGACGATTCCCACGCTGCGCCTTGAGGGTGATCACGCCAAGGGCAGCATCATTAACAGTGAAGGTGACAAAGACAAACCCGCCTGGGGCAAACGCGCCAAATGGGTCGACTACTTCGGAGAAGACCGTACCGGAAACTCTTGCGGTATCGCGATATTTGATCACCCGGAGAATCCGCGCCATCCGACCTGGTGGCATGCCCGCCACTACGGTCTGTTCACGGCAAACCCTTTCGGACAGGGCAATTTTGAAAAAGAGACGGAAAAGGGAGCCGGGGATTACACGATCAAAAACGGAATTTCGATCACGTTTCGCTACCGGACGATTTTTCACAAGGGTAACGCGGAAGAAGCGGGAATCGCAGCGACTTATGATGCCTGGGTAGCCGATTAGACACCGCTCCAGCTACTGTAAATATTCACACGCGTACCGTGAGATGTGTTGTCGTAAATTACCTGAGCAGCACTTGCGGGTAGACGGATACAACCGGCAGATGCGGGGTATCCTGGCAAGTGCCCGGCGTGGACACCGTATGCACTACCGCTCAGTCGCATCCAATACGGCATGATTACTCCGTATATCGTCGAAATTTTTCCGCTCCGAACTCTCTCGGACATGCTGAAGCTCCCGCGGGGTGTCCACTTTCCCGGCCGGGCAGTTGATATAGGAGTCTCGACCGCGACCTTGCCGTTGACGAGCAGGTAACCACGCTGGTCAGCCACATCGATGACCACTCGAGTATTGCTTCGATTGCTTTGCGAAAGGATTGCAGAATTGACTCTGGCACCACTGGAGTGACGCTCAATGGATAGTTTCGGCTTCAGGCCACGCTGAAATACGCTGCCTTTTCGGTTCGCGGAGGCGGACCGATCACTATTGGACGTGCAAGCGCTAAACATCGACGACCCGACAATAAGGAACACCGACAAAGCGCCGCAGAGGGCTCTTTTTTTCATGGAACTGCGTGTGTTTGTTGTTTGTGTGGCGCGACGTTTCAAGCCGCACCCGACAATACTGTAAAATTACAACAAATACAAACAATTATGGTATTTAGATTTTTTTCTTCCGCTAATTTCCGGAAGGCAGATCCCTTTCAGGATCCGTTTCGGCCTCATAATCAACGCCTTCCAACCCAAAACCAAAGAGCCTGAGGAATTCGCTTTTGTAACCTGAAAAGTCAGAAAGCTCCGAAAGATTCTCTGTCGTGACATTTTCCCAGGCCTCATGAACAGCGGCCTGAACCTCTTCTCCCATTTCCCAATCATCGATCCGTATACGACCTTGTTCGTCGAGTTCGGGACTACCGCCCGACGCGAGATGATCGGAAAACAGCCGCTGAATCTGCTCGATACAGCCCTCGTGATTCCCCGCCTCTTTCATCACCTTATAAAGCAGAGAAATGTAAAGCGGCACAACGGGAATCGCGCTGCTGGCCTGGGTTACGAGTGCTTTGTTTACGGAAACGTAGGCGGTTCCTCTGCCGAACTCTTCGTTCATGCGAGCCGCAGATTCCTCAAGATGCTCTTTGGCCTTTCCGATCGTTCCATTCGTGTAAATTGGAAATGTCAGCTCTGGTCCAATGTAGGAATAAGCGACAGTCGTGAACCCATCCGCGAGAACTCCCGCATCCTTGAGTGCGGCAAGCCAAAGCTCCCAGTCCTCACCGCCCATCACCTTTACTGTGTGAGCAATTTCGTCTCCCTCGGCAGGTTCGATTGTCACACTGTTTACCTCGCCCGTATCGGTATTGAGATTTTTCTGAGAATACGATTCGCCGATCGGCTTCAGCACGGATTTGTAGGTCTCCCCTTCAATCGGGTCAGTCCGTCGCGGCGAAGCAAGGCTGTAGACGATGCAATCAATCTCACCGAGATCTTCCTTGATCGTCGCGATGACCTCATCCTTCATTTCGTTGGAGAACGCATCCCCATTGAAACTTTTTGCATAGAGGCCTGCTTCGCGAGCGGCATTTTCGAAAGCGACGGAGTTGTACCATCCGGCACTACCCGTTTTTCTCTCCGTCCCCGGCTTCTCGAAAAAGACACCAATTGTAGAAGCACCGCCACCAAAGGCCGAAACTATCCGCGAAGCGAGGCCGTAGCCAGTCGAAGCTCCGATCACAATTACCTTTTTGGGCGCATCGGAAAACTCAGGCTGCGATTTTACGTAGTCGATCTGCGACTGAATATTGGCGGCACATCCCTCTGGATGAGCCGTCGTACAGATGAATCCTCGTGTTTTGGGAGCAATGATCATAGGGGGGGGCTATATTTCGCGAAGGAGCGTTACCAGTCTACAGAACGGATTACAACCGGTTTTGCACAGGAGAAATACAGAAAAAAACCTGCTGCCACTTTCGCGACAGCAGGTTTTTAAAAATCATGCGAGATACAAATCGCACCTCGCAGATGTAGATCTGAATTACTTGAGTTCCTGAGCGTGGAAAATAGCCCAGTCGTCGAGGTTGTTCAGATTTACGGCATCATTGATTGTGCCGTCGTCTTCGCGACCAGCTGCGTCGAGAATCTCGCTGCGAGTGTCGTCGTCGTGAATGTATCCAGAGATCGCAGCATTCAGCTCGTTGACAGCATCCTGATCGAGAGATCCACCCTTTTGTTGAAGGATCCAATTTTCGCACTCGATGTAGCTCGGCTTGGAATGAGCGATAAAGGACTCGAAGTCTCCTTTGTCGATGCCAAGGCCGTCGAGAACCATCTGATCGTAGCCAGCGCCAATCGCAGGATAGTCGGAGTGAAGTTTTCCAGCTGCGCCAAGGGAAGCCTTGAGCCAGAGACGAGGTAGGTGAAGAACTCCGAGAGGGCCGGCAGTGCCGGAGCTGATGGTAGGAACAATGTTGCTCATGATATTACGTAAGTAGGTCGGTTCGTTGGTTTCTTTGCATACGGTGGAAAAGCCCACCATTTAAGAGTGCTGAACCTAGGAAATGACCGTGAACCTTTCAATCATTTTCGCGCCTGATTTCGGTGCCGCATTCACAAACAATTTTTCGTAAGGGGAGAATCGCCACCGCGTTTCAATTCGGTTTACCTTGCTTCTAAGAAAATTGATCTCATGGCAGCTTTTAAGGATCTTTTCTCCACAGAGGAAAAGGAGGTGGAGGATTTTGATTTCAACTTTTTCGGAGATTATTTGAAAATTGGACTGTGGCCTGTGCTCGCAGTTCTCGTCATGTTGCTCGTCGCCATGCCGTTTATCTTCGTCGCAATGCTCCCCATGATGTTCGCGCCTGCGTTCGGACAAGAGAATGAAGGACTCATGATCGGCCTCGCTCTCATTGGAATGCTCGTCTACTTCGCGGTAATTATCGCTCTCACTCTTTTCTCCTATCCCGTCTTGCTGCGATCCGGTTTGATGATGGATTCCAAAGCAGGGTTCTCCAAAGAATTCGTATTCAGCTTTGTGAAAAAAAGTCGGTTGGGGTCTTATCGGTTACTATATCCTCGCGGGACTGATTTCCTTGCCCCTCATGATCATCGGGTATCTCGCGCTCATCATCGGAGTTTATGTAGTCGTTTCAATCCTCTGGGTTGCGATCGTTCATCTGCTTTCCCAGCACTACGACCTCTACCTTGAAAGAGGGGGTGAAACAATTGCCGTGCATCCCGATTTCACAGCCAGAATCGGCAGACCACCTCTACCGACGGCCTCTTCGATCGAAACGTAACCTCAAACCGGCGCTGTCGGCGGTCCTGCCACAGGATCAGAAGACTTGGCAGTTCCTTTGCCTTTCGGGTCATCTTCAGATGCTTCACCCCATTCCACGAGCCGACGCTCGTAACGATAGTTTTTTCTAAAATCCTCTTCCTGCATCGCAAATTTGGAATTACCGGGACGATTCCGGACTTCGATGCGGTGCGCGATTTCACCCATTGCAGCGTATACCGTCCAACCCGCAAGAGACAACAGGTGCTTCACCGTTCGCAGTTGAAACAAGCCAAAGATCCCGGAGTTCTTGATCCGCAACTTCGCATAGAGAAGCATGAGAAAGAAAATGCTGTTCCGAATGCCCAGCAGAACATTCAAGCGACGTGGCTCGTATTTCGAATTCTGCCGAAAATCATCCCAGATTCGGAGCGGATTGTAACCGAACGCAAGTTGATTGGTTCGCGTGTAGTTCAGCATTCCAAGAGTTTTCCCCGACTCCTGGGCGCGAGTCAGCTCCTGATAAAAAGATGAAATGACCGAATCATTTTTCAGGAAAAAGAAATCCGAGATCCGGTGGAATTGCTTAATAAAATCCAGCTGATGATGCCACTTGCCGGTGAACATGGGCACGAGGACCCCGAACCAGAAAATCGACTCCATGTAGATGCGCCAGCTCATCGCGTTGGCGTCCCCGAGGTGCTGGGGATGATCCTGGTAGACATGATTGTAGATCCGGGAAGCCTTGAGAATAAACCCGTCGTAGGCCTCACGCTTTTCCTCCGCATCTGACTCACCAGCCTCCTTCGCGCGAATCACCTCGGTCACGAGTTCAATATTATGCGCTGCTAATACGAGTCCCGTGGAATAGAAGGGATCATACATATTGGCAGCCTCGCCAATCACATACCACTGATCCTTGGAGATCATTTCCCGACTGCCGTGAGCAATTTTCGGGAGGTATTTGAAATCCATCACCTCCCCGCTCTCGATCATATTGTAAAGGATGCGGTGATTCGCCTTCAGAAATTCAATGAACTTCCGCTTCGAATTCAACTTCGAACCTTCAATGTAATCCTTGTGATGAATCACCCCGATCGAAAGCGCGCGGGATTCGGTCTCGATCGGTATCATCCAGACCCAATGCCCGTGGCCGAACCAGTGATTCGTCCCGTAGTAGTGACTCGCAGATCCATTCGTCTCTTCGCGACGATTCTGAAAAAGATCACGATCGATGTTATCGACCCGAAGCCAGGCCGAACCCGTTTTCAAACCAACCAGATCGTCCACTTCAGTCACCACATTATCGAGTTTTCGACCTATCAGGAACTTCCTACCCGCGGCATCAACGAGGTGTCGCGCCGTGAGATTGCGCTCACCTTCCCGCGTTTTCACCATTACCTGATGGGCTTCCTGTGAGGACCCAATCGAAAAGTCTTTCACCTTTCCATTGATAAACTCCACCCCCATCTCGATGCACATCTGCAACAAATCAGCCTCCAGCTTTGCTCGATTGATCTGGTAACTCGGCAAGTCCGGGCTGCCATTCGTCCAGATATGGTGGTAGTCGTCAATCGTATCCGTCTTCTCGATCTTCCTTGGCCAGTGAAAATTAAGACCATATTTCGGGGGATGATTTTCGATCAGATATTCCTGCAATTCGAGCTCCCGATACAGGAACATCGCACTCACCTCGACAAGCGACTCGCCTACTTTCAAGTTTCGTGAAGACTCACCTGTCCCTTTCGGATCGATCAATCCGATCCGCAGTCCCGGCACTTTCAGCATCAAATGACGAGCCTGACACAATCCCGCGAACCCAGCCCCCATAATTAGGACATCAAATGGTTGGGATTTGTCGTTTTCTTGGACCATGGCGCAGCGAAGGGAAGCAAGCAGCTTGCCTTCCCAAAACAGTATCGGAACTGTGTTACGACTTCAACCACCAAGGCAGTCGCAGAGAAAAAGTCGGGAGCCTAAGGCACCACGGGTTTCAACTCATTCCCTGCCGCATCGATTGGATACACTGCCTCGTGGAGTTGCAGCTGGGAAGTCAAACCGACCATCATTCGCTGGAGGTCCTCCGGATTGGAATCGGCCAGATTTTTCTGCTCGTAAGGATCCTCGGCCAAATTGAAAAGCTGATAATTTCCCCCTTCGAACTGAATGAGCCCGCCGGTGGTGGGAATGTCAGGAAGAGCATGATAGATCACCTTCCAATCTCCATCACGCCAGCTCGTCCAATAATTGCTGCGATGCTTCCCGTGCGGGTAGTGCATCAGAAATTGCTCCGGACGCTTTGCATCGGCTTCGCCGGAAAGAAGGGTCTGCAGCGGTTTTCCGTCAACACGGTGCTCGACTGGCGCTTCTGCTCCCGTCAGCTTCAAAAGCGTGGGGAACAAATCGCACACCGAAGCAACCTGCCCCTGGATCGCTCCCTGCGGGATCGGCAGCTTTTTCTGCCACTTGTTTTCCGCATTTGGTTTTGCCCAGGCCGCAATAAAAGGAACGCGCATACCGCCCTCATAGTGAGCCCCCTTTTTCCCGCGGAGCGGCGCCGAGCAGGCCACATCATGCTGGTCGCCGATTGGCGCATCCGATCCATTGTCACCAAGGAAAAAGACGAGTGTATCCTCCGCCACGCCGAGTTTCTCAAAGGCATCGAGCATGTCACCGAGCGACTTGTCCATTCCTTCAATCAAGGTGGCAAAAGCCTTCCCGTTTTTCGGCTTATCCGAGTCCTCGTAGTGGGCGGCGAACCGGGGATCCGATTCAAATGGCGAGTGAACGGCGTAGTGCGAAAAATAGAGATAGAAAGGACTTCCCAACGCTACCGTCTGCTCAACTGACTTCTGTGCCTCAATCGTGAGAGCTTCCGACAGGAAAGTTTTTGTTCCGTGGTAAGTTTCGAGGTGAGGCACCGCGCTCCGCTCCCGCTTCGTCCCGTTTCCGTAATTCAACTCGCCAAAGTAGCTGCCGGGAGCTCCAACAGAACGCCCCGCAATATTCACATCAAACCCAAGATTCGCAGGATCCGCTCCGGGAAAATCTTTTGGCCCGAAGTGCCCCTTCCCAACGTGAATCGTCCGGTATCCGCTCTCCTTCAACACACCCGGGAGTGTCAGGTCACCGAAGGAAAGCCCTTCCCAATCCCAGTTTGGCGGACCGTTTTCTCCCGCATTATTCCCCCACGGATTGATCCAGTTCGTCGCTCGGTGACGAGCTGCATTCTGCCCGGTCATGATCGAAATCCGCGTCGGCGAGCAAACGCTCATCGCGTAGAACTGGTTGAAGCGGATTCCCTGGACCGCGAGCCGTTCCAGCGACGGCGTCCGGTAAAAATTGTTCAGCGGATACTTTTTCGGCTCGCCGTTTTCGTCCGTCAGAAAAGGAACCGAAGTATCCATCACCCCCATGTCATCAGCGAGGAAAACCATGATGTTGGGGAGTTTCGAATCCGCCGATGCGGAAACAGCTACAGCAAGGAAAAGAGCAACAAGAAGCGATTTCATGGGAGAACACTAGCGACCTTCTCTCCCTCTGTCGCTTCACGAATCCGGTGCAATCGCGTTACGCAAAACCCGATTCGAACATTGCCGGGCTTGCCAATCCGTGAGAAAACGGGACGGAATTCAACCCTGTCTGGTCCGACACCCAAGAGGGTTCAGTCATCCATATAACCCTGTTAGGCATATGAAGAAACCCTGTTTGATCCTTGCTCTCCTGTTCGCCCTTTTTTCCACCGGATTCAGTGCCGGAACGAAGGAGAAACCGAACATCATTTTCATCCTGACCGATAACCACGGAGCCTGGACGCTCGGCTGCTACGGCAACCCTGACATTCAGACACCCAATCTCGACCGAATGGCGGACGAAGGCATGCAGTTCATGAAGAGCCTTTCCACCAACCCGGTCTGCTCTCCCACGCGCGCGACCTACCTCACCGGCCTGATGCCTTCCCAGCACGGTGTTCACTCCTTCGTTCCTCAGCATACCATGATGGGTGACGAGGCCTACTACATGCTCGAGGAATTTGAGACCCTGCCCGAAATTCTACACGATGAAGGCTACGTCTGCGGCCTTTCTGGGAAATGGCATCTCGGTGCCAACATGCAACCGCACGACGGCTTCAGCTACTGGGCGACAATGCCACGAGGCGGAACCAGCAGTCTCTACAATGATCCTGTCATCCTCGACGGCAAATTGATCGACAAGTCGCCGAAATACATGACCGATCTCTGGACTGAGCGCGGGATCGATTTCATCGAGCAAAATAAGGACGGCGATAAACCCTTCTTTCTCTTCCTCTCCTACAACGGCCCCTACTGCCTCAGTCGACTTCTCCTCCGCCCCGCCAAAAATCGCTGGGCAGGTTACTATGCCGACAAGCATCTTCCGTCCTTTCCACGTGACACGGCTCATCCCTGGCAGTATTCCAATTTGGACTATCACAACAACATCGTCAGCATCCGGCGCGTCGCCGCCGAGGTCAGCGGAGTCGACGACGGTGTGGGTGAAATCCTCGCAACTTTGGAGAAACACGGCCTCGATGAAAACACAGTGGTCGTCTTCACCGGTGACCAGGGTTGGATGGGTGGTCAGAACGGATTCTTCGGAATGGGCGATCACACCAAGCCGATGGCCGCTCACGACATGATGATGCACGTTCCGCTGATTTTTCACCATCCCGGAAGCATCCCGTCCGGAAAGAGCGATGCCGTCGTCACAAACTGCGATTTTCTCCCCAGCGTTCTGGAGTATGTCGGGTTGGAAAGTCGGATTCCCGAGAAGCCAAAGCTGCCAGGCAAGAGCTATGCACCGATTCTCCGTGGCGAGGAAGTCGAGTGGCCAATCGACATGTACTACGAAATGGAAAGCTGCCGCTCCGTCCGCAACGAGCGCTGGAAATACGTTGAGCGTCGCTCCCCCGAAGGACCAGGTGAACTCTACGATCTCGAGATTGACCTAATGGAGCGAGTCAATCTATTCAACCAGAAGGGCTACGAAAAGATTCAGAAGGAGATGGCAGAAAAGCTCTACGCCTTTTTTGAAAAATACGCCGATCCCGAATACGACATCTGGAATGGCGGCCGATCCAAAGCCCGACGTCACCACGCCCCGGCCGATCACCCCGACTATCGCGAACCGAAACCGCGTCCCTGGAAAGCAGCTGTGGAGAAAGGGGAAATTTACGAGAAGTAAATTATTTCGGCATAGAGCTTACCCTCAACTCGTCGTAACCACTATCTCAGATCATGAAAATATCTTTCGCACTTATTGCCGCCTCCATTCTCCTTTTCTCCCCCAATGCACAAGCCGACTGGGTCGAGGACGCTGTGAAACAGATCCGCGCTGACTACAACGCCACTGAAAGTGCAAGCCTGACTAAGAAGCACATCAAGCTCGACGATGGGCCTGAGGTAGCTGAACTCACGCAATACTACAAGGATGACAGCCTCGTGAAGATGGTATTCACCAGCGGAGGTGATCACGGAACCGCAACGGATCAATACTATTTCAAAAACGGTCAACTCTACTTCATCTTCAAGAGTCAGGGCTACTGGAGTTTCAATCCCAACGGCCCCGAAGGCACTACAATCGACACGGGTCGCGAGCAGCGGATCTATCTGAAAGGTGGCAAGGTCGTCCGCCACCTCGTCAAAGAAGTTTCCAGCCGTGACCCAAACGCGATCAACAAGCTGCTCGCAAAATCTCCTAACAAGCCCACCAATGATCCCGAAGCAGCAATGGGCTTGAGCAATGCGGGATATCGTTTACTCGACGTCAATTCCAGCAAGCAACTCAAGGATTATCTCTATCAGGAATAGGGACTCTCACTCGAATTTCATCGAATAGAGGTCGGCTTTCACGAGATGAAACCGGAAACTTCCGGTTCCGTCTTCCTGGAATGGCTCGCCGCTTGCCCATTTCACTTTTCCCGAAATCGAGTCCCCCGTCAGAGGTTTTGATTTCGCGACAACCTTATCGTCTCGATCCAGTCTTTCGACGATGAGTGAGCCGCCCGCATTAGCAGCGTAGTTTAATGTGAGATCGCCCTTTCCAAACCGGAGAGATTTGGTCGTCACGTGGCCCTTCCTTTTACCAGCTCGAAGGGAGACAAAGCCATCAGTCCGATACACAAAACGACGGACTCGTCCCGGGACCGGGCCGTAATAGGCTTCCGTTGCGTAGACCGATAACTTACCGGGTTCGGAAGGTAACTCAACGATTCCCCAGGTCATATAGTTACTGCGATTGCCAGCTCGGTCAGCTGGAGCAGATTCGGGAATGACCGGCTCGTTGTAGCGGGTGAAGCGAACTCCGTCCCGACTCATCATGAAGACTGGCTCGACGCGCTGCCCTTCGTCCGGGAGGTAACGAGTGGGAAATCCGATCAGCAAATGCGGTGCTCGAAGGTAAGTCTGCACGGCATTGGTGTAGAGATGTTGAGAGGGTGTTCCCTTCGGATAGGTCAGGTCCGTTCCCGGCTTCCAATTCACGTAGTCCGTCGATGTCGAGGTGCGGATTGCGCGGACGCCTTTCGGCTTCCATTCTCCCCCTTCCGTTCCGCCCTCCGAAAAGATTCGATAGTAGGCACGATAGACTTTCGCATGCTCATCCCAGAATGCGATGTTCTGAGAATCGAAAGCTCCATCGAAAATCACAGCCTCTTCTTTGATCTTCTTCCAATGAATCCCGTCTGCCGATCGGTAGACAAACAGTCCACCCTCTTTCTTCTCACCGCCGATGCCTTTGTATCGAGCCTCTGGGGGACAATTCGGGTTTGAGTCTTTAAAGGCAGCAAAGTTATGCGTCGAGTTATCGTCGAGAATGATGTTGTTCGCCTTTGATCCTTCCCACTCATGCAGCCCCAGTTTCGGTTTTGCAAAGGTCAGGCCGTCCTTACTTTCGGCGTAGCAGGCGAATTCGCGGTGCAGCTGTTTCACAATTTTGTCCGGCTGGTGCGCCCACCCGCGATAAATCATTTTCACCATATCGCCGTCACGAAACACCGTGTAGTAACCCGATGTATTCCCTTCCCAACTCGCATCAGCGGTAAAGACGACATCCTTCGGCTCGGGTTGATGAACGTGTCGCGTCACTTGCTCGGAGATCGACTCAATCAGAAAATCATCGGCGAAGAGCTCGAGACGGCTTTCGATTTCGATGGGTTCCGCCAAAGAAACGGAAACCGAAAACAGAAACAGGAAGAACAAAGGGAACAACTTCATTTCCAAATCATAGGATGCCTCTCGAATCCGGGAATCCCGTTATCGCGTCGATTCTCCGAGCAGCCTGCGAAAGTTCTCACCGAGGATTTGGAACTTAGCTGACTCATCAATTACCGCAGCGGTCACTTTTGACAACTCCGTGCCCAGAGAGCGGGATGGTAGATGGCTGCCAAAAATGATTCGCTCTGGCCCGAGCTCGCGCACCGCCATTTCAATGAACCCTGCCGTAGCATCAAAGCCAGAGGTTTCGACGAGAATGTTGGGGTAATCTGCAACAGCCCGAATTCCTTTTTCCCACTCCCCGCCGGCATGAGCGCAAACAAAGGCATACTCCGGAAACTTTATCGCCAACTCCACCAATTCGGAAGGAGTCGACATTCCCGGCTTCGGTTTGCCGCCGGTTACGAACCAAGTGTGCTGCATGATGACACCGCCGAGTTCCGCAATACGCTCCACGAGCGGAGGAAAATTCGGATGCGTGCAGCAAAGCGCTCCCGGACCTCCCCCGGGAAAGTAGACTCCGCACATGGGACCGTCCCGCAGCCAGCGATCCAACGCATCGAGCGAGGCGCTCTTGTCATTCGCATTCAGTTGAATCATGCCCAGCATCTTTTCCGGCCAGTGTTCGAAAGACTTCAAGATTAGCTCCGGTTTTTCCCGCAGCAACTTTTCCAAAGCGGAGTCACTCGTTGTCCCAATCCCGACATGAGGAAAGAAACAGAGTTTTTCAAAGCGCCCCAATTCGAGAGCCGCACGTTTCGCTCGATCCATCTCCGCAATAATCCCGGAATACCCATCGTTGCCTGGATGACCGTGCGAAGGCGTAAAATAGGAATCCCAGATTCGATAGCGCTCCAATTGCTCTCGCTCCGGCAGTCCAAAAGTCAGATCGGAAAGTTGCATATCGATCAGAATTTCATCAACTTCGATGCGTTACCTCTCAAGACGGACAGCAAGGGATCTGGATCCAGAGCAGCCTCGTGAACGCGAATCTGAGCAGCCTCTGGAATCAGGAAGGGCGCGTTGCTTCCAAAAATCACTCGCTCTGGTGCCGTGTTCTCAAGCAGCGAAGCTACACCATCCGTTCCGTCTGCCCTCGCTGTATCAAAGAAAAGCCCCGGCACTTCGGCCAGATTTGTCAGTTGCGAAATCCGCGGACGCAAGTTGAGCAATTGCACTTTCGCATCCGGCACGTTACCCATCGCCTCGGGCAGTGACTCGAGATCCACATCCGGGCTCACGATTTCTTCCGACTGCGTCCGGACGTCTTCCAAAGTCACTACGAGCTGAACCAATACTCCAGCCTCCGCGGCAAGTGACAACAAACGAACGAACATGGGATGATCGAGCGAATAGCCGTGCCTATTCGGGAACAATCGTATCCCTGGCATTTTCAGATTAGAAACGCAGGCATCGAAATCTCTTTTCCACCCCGGCTCCAGCGGATCGACTGTGCCTATAGGAACCAGTTCGGAATAGGACCCGCACTCTCCCGCCAATCGCACATTGGCCGATGCAAGATCGCGATGAAAGGCACCCTCGAAGCTCCCGGCCCATGCCTCCGTCACACCGAGAGATCGTAATTTCTCAACGAGGTTCTCGGTTTCGTCCAGCGGCAATCGGCGAAAGGGCCAGCGAAACAAGCTGATATTGGAATCGAGTATCCCATCGAAGATGGTGTTCGCTTCGGCGGAAGCAACGAGACTCTCTCCCCAGATGGCTGCCGCAGAACCAGCCAGGGTAGTCTTAAGAAGTTGCCGACGTTTCATCAGATCGTTTCCCAATCTTATCGCAGGATTCAATCAAAGCTCCAGATCAAAGAGACTCCTCACTCTGGCGGCATTCCGTTCCTGCCAAAGCAGTTCTGACTCTGTCATGATCATTTCATGCAAGGCGTCCGATTTCTTTTTGCCCTCAGTGCGTTTCTTCCCTTATCTCTACTAATCGGAGCCGACTCCCTCCCCCGATTTTCCGCAGTCGAGCCGGACGAAGCACCGAAGACTTTCCAAATCGCTCCCGGATTCCGGCTGGACTCGAAGCCGCTTTCGACCACCAGGGAATGGCCGACCTGCTCTCATACCTGAGTTCACTCAAGTAAAGGCGGGAAAATCACGCGATGATTTCCTCAACAACTCGAGGCGGATCAAATCCGACAAGTTTTTCCTCCAGCCCGCTGCGCTTGTAGAACAACCTCTGATGATTAAGTCCTAACAAATGCAGAACCGTGGCGTGAAAATCGTGAACACTGACAGGATCTTCCACCACGGAATGTCCAAAGTCATCGGTCTTCCCGTAGGTGGTTCCACCTTTCACACCGCCACCAGCCATCCACGTTGAGAAGGCCTGCATATTGTGGTCCCGTCCTGTGTAGACTCCGCCAACTTTCTGCGTCGTCGGAGTCCGTCCAAATTCGCCACCCCAGATCACGAGAGTGGAATCAAGTAGACCGCGCTGCTTCAAATCGCGAAGCAGACCTGCCACGGGTTTGTCCGTCCTCTCACAGATTGCACGATGGTTATCTCCCAGATCGGCATGGCTGTCCCACGGCTGTTCCTCCAGGAAAATCTGCACAAAGCGCACACCTCTCTCAACGAGTCGGCGTGCCAGCAAACAGCGTCGCCCGTATGAATCAGTTCCCTTTTCTCCAATCCCATAGAGCTCTTTCGTAGATTCGCTTTCCCGATTCAGATCGAGCGCTTCTCCGGCAGAAAGCTGCATTCGTGCAGCGAGGCTGTAGCTTTCGATTCGAGCATCGAGGGCCGATTGATGTGGCCGCTCTTTCCGATGAATTTCATCGAGCTGGCGGAGCAAGCCGCGGGCCGTTTCGGTCACTTCATCCGGCTCATCAAACTGCGGCTTCAGATTAAGAATGGGTGAACCGGTCGGACGAAATGGCGTCCCCTGGAAAGTCGGAGGAAGAAATCCTGAGGTCCAGTTTCGCGTTCCGTTTTTGGGAAGACCGAGCGGGTCATTGAGAACCACGTAGGCGGGAAGATTCTGATTTTCTGACCCGAGCCCATAGACAGACCACGCCCCCAATGTCGGGTATCCCATGAAAAGGCGACCGCTGTGAATCTTATAGAGAGCGTTGTCGTGATTCGGATGATCCGTCCACATCGAATTGACCAGGCAAATGTCGTCCGCCATTTTCGACAGATGAGGTAGCGGGTCGGCCATCCACATTCCAGATTCGCCGTGACGCTGAAATTCGTACTGCCCGCCCATGACGACTCCAATGTCTGTAGGGTTGCTGTTTCCAATTTCCTCGATGTCACCGGGAAAGGGCTGGCCATCATACTTTCGCAGCAGAGGCTTCGGATCGAAAAGATCCATCTGGCTCGGCCCGCCGTTCATAAAAAGCTGAATCACCGTATTCGCCCGCGCCGGATGATGCCCGTTTTTGGGCTGCAAATTGTAGGGAGGGCCCATGCCGTGCGAACCGCCCGCCCCAAAGAGATCGTCAGTGAATAGATGAGCGAAAGCAGCGCCGAGCAGTCCGTCGGATGTTCTTGCAAAAAAGTCGCGTCGTTTCATGGAGCAAGTTTCAATTTTAGTCGACGTATAGAAAGGCAGCCGAGTTCAAGATGGCGTGACAATAGGCAGAGAGAGCCCCATTGGCATCATCGCCCCACTTCGATTGAAGTTTGGTCAGGGTTTTCACCCCGAGGATCTTCTCTTCCTCCGTCGGATTCCGACTCAGCGCAATTCGGTAAACGGAGACTACCTTTTCCGCAGCAGAGTCTTCACTAACTCGCAGGGCCAAGGCATCTGCAAGTTCGCGGACGCGCCTGTTATTCATCAGTAACAGGCTCTGCGGCGACACTGTCGAGGTGCTACGTGAAATACAGTTCGGACCCATTTCCGGATAGTCAAAAGTCTGCATCATCGTGGGAATTTCCGTTCGCCGGTATTGGATGTATACGCTGCGTCGCCATCCGCCATTCGGCGTCGCTTTGGCCATCACGGCACCCTCGCGATCTACCGTCACGCCGTCCGGCGGTCCACCAGCGGCAGGATCAAGCTTACCGGAAACAAAGAGAATCGAATCGCGTATCGCCTCGGCGTCCAGCCGTCGAAGCGGCATTCGAGAGTAGAGAAAGTTCTCTGGATCTTTTTCCAAATGACCGTCCGCAACGCGACTGGATTGCTTCCACGTCTGCGAATTCATCATTGTCCGATGCATTTCTTTCACGCTCCATCCCTTTCGCACAAATTCCAACGCAAGCCAGTCGAGCAATTCAGGGTGGGTCGGTGTCTCGCTCTGCATTCCAAAATTTTCCAGCGACTCCACGAGTCCGCGGCCGAAATGGTGATACCAGATTCGATTGACCATAACCCGGGCAGTCAGAGGATGGTCGGGCTGCGTCAGCCATTTTGCAAAGGCAAGGCGCCGTCCGGTTTTCCTGGTTCCGTCAGGAAAAGGGGGAGTCACTTCAAAAGGGGTTCGTCCGTCAGTGAGAACAGCCGGAACACCCGGCCCGACGAGTCGGCCTGCACTGGTGGGGTTGCCACGTCGATGAATGTAGGTCGGAGAAGGGTCTCCACGATCCCACAGTGCACGAATTGTAAGCGGCGCCACCATATCTCGCTTCACTACTTCAATCTCCCTGTCGAGCTCGTCGAGCTCCGCACGAATCTCGCGAACACTCTCGGGCTGTCTATGGTTGGGGATGACCAATGCGGTCTGCAACTTCTCAACGAGAAGCCGCTGCGAAAGGCTACGCTGATTATCGGCTCGCTTCAGTGCGACGAATGTCGCCTCGCGATCCGCATCGGACTGCTCCGGATAATGAACCCGAAGCATTTCCTGCTGCCAGTCCCGTGTCCGGGTCAGCTTGCTCTTTTCGAGTCGGCTCAACTCTTTCTGCAGTGGGAGGTTCACTTCCGCAAATCGCACCTCATGTTCTGGAGTCCCCAGTTCAAGCTTCCGGGTTTTAAAACTCAACCAATCGTGCTCATCCAAAGCGCCCTGGAAAATGGCCTTCATCCGATAGTAGTCCCGCTGAGGAATCGGATCGTACTTATGGGTATGGCAACGGACACACTCCATCGTCAACCCCATCACGCTTGATCCTAACACATCAATAGTATCCGCAATCACACCCATGCGATTCTCGATAAAATTCATCGTCCGCGAACCCGTTTCGTCGATACCCATACGAAGAAATCCTGTCGCGATCAGGTTTTCCACCATCTCTTCCGTGACTTCCTCCGCCTTTTCCACATCGATCAGTTCATCGCCCGCGATCTGTTCGTGAAGAAACTCATCGTAGGGTTTGTCGCTGTTGAAAGCTGTAATCACGTAGTCTCGATACTTCCAGGCAACCTCACGAAGTGGATCTGCCGAGGTACCTCCCTCAGAATCAGCATAGCCGGCAAGGTCAAGCCAATACCGCCCCCACCGCTCTCCATAACGGGGAGAATCGAGCAGTTGATCAATCATTGCTGAGAACCACTTGGAGTCGTCACTTTCCCGCCAGTATCGCCATTCCTTTTCATCCGGCGGCATTCCGACCAAATCGAGATAGGCTCGGCGAATTAAGGTATCGCGATCCGCTTCGGGAGAAAAATCGAGCTCGGCCTGCTCCAGCTTTCTCCCGACGAAGTCATCAACGGAATCATGAACTCCGGAAGTTTTCGGAGGATGAAAGGCCCAGTGCTCGCGATCCTTCTCCGTGACCAATGGATCCGGGGCAGTTGTCGCAATGTCAGGCTGAATATCTTCTACAGGGGCATCTAAAGCGATCCACTCCCGTAAAGTCGCGACCTCACTCTGCGGAGGTCGTTTTACGAAAAATTTCAACAACGATGCCTGCGGCGGACAGGCTTCACTCTCAATGCGCTGGATCATGTGACTGGCTCCAGCATTTCCTGCAACAAATGCAGGACCTGACTTTCCGCCTTTGGCGATCGACTCCGGACTACGCAGATCGAGACCGCCATCCTTGCGCTGCGCCCCGTGACAAGCGACACAGCGAAGATGAAGTATAGGCAAAACATCATGCTGGTGTGGCGCATCTCTCGCTAGCGTCGGAGCCTTGCGGAACTTCGCGCCGCCTTTGATCCAGTCGTGCAGAAGCTTCAATTCCGCTTCATTGAGACGCTTCCCTTTTTTCGGCATCTCGCCGCTTTCCACCATTTCGAAAAGATGACTGTGTCCCGGGTCGCCGCTCTTGATTACAGGCCCGCTTTCTGATCCTTTCAGCAATCCTTCCGGCGAAGAAAGGTTCAGTTCTCCTTTCTGCGTTTCTCCGTTGTGACATTCGACGCAGCGCTCTTTCAGGAGAGGAGCAACTGCCTCTTCGAAAAGAGGAGCCGCCCACACGGAAGCGCTCGACAATAGCAACAAAGCCAGTGCCACTCGAAGCTGGAATCTGCCCTTTGAAAAACACATACCGATCTTCGCATTGTGCCGAATATATCGCGACGCGGCGATTCGCGATTTTCCGTATCCACGTCAGCCTGAACCGAAGGTCTCTCTACGAAGCCTTCTTCGCCATATCGCTGACGCTCACCATCAACTCGCGAAATTTCTCGGAATCATATCCGGCTAGATTTGCAGCATCACGTATCGATCTGATTTCCTGCGTAGTAAGCACATGGTCAGCAACTGCGATCCGAATGAGGTTTTTCAAATGCGTTTCCGGTGACTCCAGGGGTGGCGGGTTTTCTCTCACTTCCTGAAGGAGATTCTCACGTTCCCCCTTTTTCCATCCGCTCTTTTTCGCAAAGCGATCCAGAGCCTTTGATTCCGTCTCCCCAATTTCGTTGCCGCTGGAAGCCAGCATCCCCGCCATTTCTCTATACTCAAGTTGCTTCATCTCATCGGAATCCAGTGATCGCCCATATTCGGTTTCCAGCTCCTTCCGAATTTCCCTGCCTGTTTCCTTCTGTCGCTTCGAGGCACGAACCATCGCCCAGATTCCAGCAAACAGGAACGCTCCGACAACGGCCAGAAGAATGGGGTGACCCGCAATATACCCCAGAAGAATCGTAATCAGCGCCAACGGTAACCCTATGGCCAGAGAAAGAAGAAACGCCCCCAACTCCGCAACTCGACCAATCACAGGGATGGCATACAAAAACCGGAGGGCCGCCCCAAAAAAGAAGATGAAGCCAAAGACGACCAGGAAAGTCCCTATCCCGCGAACAATCCACTTCAGCCTCTCGATATAACGCTTCATCATCGCCAGGGCTAGCTCCCTCTCACCCGCCACGAGGTGGTGAAGTATGCCGGAATTTTGGATGATCGAATTGATCATTCCCGACTTTTGCTCAGCCGTATCAGCAACACCTTTCCCTTCGGAAAAACTCCCGAAATAAGTCACCACTCTCGGAACAGGAATCGCACGGTAGCTGATCCGCTCATCGCCGAGATTGCTTGATTGTCCCTTTCTCAGCATGAGATATTCCCCCTCGACGCTGAGCTTCTTTCCCTCGTTCGTTTTGGGAAGCGGACCGGGCCGAACTCCAATGCGGGAATCCACAAATTCGATCATTTCGGAAACCACTTCGAGTTCTGCGACCTTATAAGAGCGCGGCAGGATGCGGCCTGCTTGTAATTTCTGATTCACACCGCTGTTCCGGGAATTGCTCTCGACCGAACTCATCCAGGTCATGCTCCAGGTCACTTCGCCCTCGTCATCCTCATCGCGCTCCCAACAATAGATTTCCGCGTAGCGATGAACGATCAGGTATCCGGTAAAGGTATCGATATACTTCCCCGGTAGAGTCAGCTCGCCATCCATCTCGCCGGTGTAGGAAAAGTTTTCACCGGTTTCCAAGCCATTGAGAGAAGCAGTATGCTCGGTTTTCTTCGCCGCCTTGTGATAATCAAACCTCGTCTCGTTTTTCCAAAGTGTGGAGAGTGCTGCTATGACCAGGATTGGTCCAATAATAAACCCACCTGCCTGATTCTTTTTTTTTCGGGACGCCATGAATTGGAAAATGATTGGCGTTAATTTTAACGGAAAAGACTCGTTTTTCGAAACGGAAAAGCACCATTATTTGTTTCGAAAAAATTAAGGCCAGAATCTCACCGGCCAAATGCACCTGTTTCGAAAAAACCCCGCTCCTCTCTTCGATCATCCTCTCAACATGGCCAAGCCATCGATCATAACTTGTTTGATTCCAGTTGTGAGCATGTCCCTGCTTCAAATCTCTGAAGCGCAGGTGACGGAAGACTTCCCTATCGTCGCGGACGACCTCGAAGTTGCGCTTTTTGCGCGCAATCCCCTTGTCCGCAATCCTTGCGCAATCACTTTCGATACCAAGGGTCGACTCTGCGTCGGAATGGGACCGCAATACCGCGCTCCGAAGCCGGACACCCCACTCGACTCGGTATGGATCGTAACAGACGAGGACGAGGACGGTACCGCTGACACCCGCAAAGAATTCGCGACCGGCTTCAACGCGATCCAGGGACTTGCCTGGAAAGGCGACTGGCTCTGGATCGCCAACGCGCCGGAGTTAACCCGCGTCCGCGATACCGACGGCGATGATATTGCTGACGACTACATCCGCGTCTATACCGACCTCGGCAATCTCGAACACGCTCTTCATGGACTCCAGTTCGGACCCGATGGCAGACTCTACATGTCGAAAGGAAATTCCAAAGGACTCACGATCCTGCCCGATCGCATTGCCCCCGCGCCCTTCCGTGAACTCTGGGGAATCGAAGTTCCCGGAGGCACACCCGAACCAAAACCCAAACACTTCACTGCAGCTACCTACGAAAAAAACTACCAAGACCCGCGCGATGACTGGGGCGTCACCGGAGGCATTCTCCGCTGCAACGACGACGGCACCGGCCTCGAAATTGTCTCCCGTGGTTTTCGCAATCCCTGGGACATTGCTTTCGACGATCAGTTCAACTGGCTTGGAACCGACAACGACCAGACCATGGGCGACAAACTCTTTGCCCCGTTTTACGGTGCCCACTTCGGATGGGGCCACAACTGGAGCTACGATTGGAAAGGCGACGACCACCTTCCGACCGCTCCTTCCAGCGGCCCACTCTTCGAAGGCTCCGGAGCCGGAATCATTTTCTGCGGCATTCCCAATTACCCTAACAAATACCAAAACGTTTTTCTCTACAGCGACTGGCTCAATCGCGAAGTCCGCATCTTCCAATCAAAATGGGACGGAGCCTGGCGGAAAGCGGATCGGGGAAATCTTGAGATCCTCGCCCACGCTGGCGGCGGACGCAGCATGCCCCTCAGCGAAGGCCGCGCCTTTGATCCCGTCGATATCGAAATGGGACCCGACGGAGCAATCTGGATTTCGAGTTGGGGGCGGCAATACGGAGCGCACTACGAAGACAAGAAGCTCGCCAACGAGGGACGCATCTACCGTATCTGGCCCGAGGGATACCAACCTGTTCCGGTTGATTCAATTCCCTTCGATTCCGACACCGACCTGATCGCCGCCCTCGGGCATCATCTCCCGATCTGGAGAACCAGCGCGCAGGAGAAGCTACTGCAGCGAGGTGAGGAAGTGCTCCCCGCCCTTCTCCAACAACTCGCATCTGACGACCTTACTACGGCACAGGAAACCTGGCTCGTCTGGACAACTCGACGAATTGATCCCGCTCGCACTTGGATGGATCGCAACACCAACCAGAAAATTCAATCGCTGAGAGTTCAAGGTTTTCTCAAAACCGATCACTCCGAACTGCGCCCTTCGCTCGAAGACGCTGAGCCACGTGTCCGCCTCGCCACCGTTCTCGCCATCCGCGAAAGCGGTCTCGTCAAATATGCCGATGCCCTCATCAACCTCGCTGCCCGCGAGACCGACCGCATCGTCTACTACGCAACCTGGGGAGCTCTCATGGACCTTATTCCTGCCGAGCAGCACCTGACCCTGTTAGGTGAAGTACCCAACAGGGTTCGATTGGCGGCCTTACTCTGTTTGCTCGAGCAAGATGTCCTGTCCGATGCCCAACTCGAATCATTGACCAAAGACTCCTTTCCCCCCATCGCCGAGCTCGCCGCAAAACGTCTCGGTGGAAAATACGAGTTTGAACATCGCGGACGCGCTCTCACCGCCACGGGAAACGCTCCTGCAAAAAAACAAGCGATCGTGATACCGTTTGCCAACGTGTCTGCCTCGAGCAATCGCAACTACGGACCTGCCGTTCTCGCAGCAGGCTCACGCCTTTACACCGACCGCGACTACCGCATCACCAAGGTCCCTGCTGAATTGGAAGGCCTGACATTCCTCCAAACTGCCTGCGGCGATGCAGACGCAACCGAGGGAATTTCTGTCCAGATCGATCTAAAGTATCCATCGAAAGTTTACCTGATCGATGATGCCCGTGCCGAAAATCTTCCAGCATGGGCGCAGGGAAAATGGGAGCCGACTCTCTACCGAATCGAAGGCACAGATCCGAAAGAGATGAAAGTTTACGAGGCTGAGTTCCCCGCAGGCCCGCTCACACTCGGAACCAGCCGCGATGGAATCCAGGCACGGAAGGGAAACTACATTGTCGCGTTTCGTCCGAGGCTCATTTCTCCCAACGGCAGCGTCGCCACGGAAGAGACGATTCTCCCGCTGCTGGAAACAGCTAACATCGAGCGCGGTCACAATCTCTTTTTCAGCCCAGCCGGAGCCAACTGCGCTTCCTGCCACCAGGTCGACGGAGCCGGCAACAACCACGCTCCCGACCTTACCAACATTGGATCACGTGCCGACGCAGAAACCCTGATCGATTCCATTCTCAATCCCAGTTCCGACATCGTCGAGGGCTTTGCCGCGCACGCCGTCGCGACGACCTCCGGCGAGGCCTATTCCGGTATCATTCTGAATGAGACCGGACGCTCCCTTACCATGGCTCTCATGGGCGGGGCCACCATCGAAATCCCCCGCAAGCAGATCGCGAGCCGCGAAGGACTTCCCGTCTCCGCTATGCCCGCCGGATTCGGTGCCATGATGACCAGTCAACAGCTCGCCGATCTCACCGCGTATCTTCTATCGCTCAAGGCACCCGAACCGCTCACAGGAGCACCCGACGCATTCGAGTTCCGTCTCGACGGAGGCAATTTGAATCTCTTTCTCGGTCAGAAACGAATCGCAACCTACCTGCTCGAACATGACCAACTCACCCGCCGCGCTTTTGTCAATGTCAGGACACCGTCTGGCATCCCCGTGACCCGTCGGTTTCCCCCGCGCAAACCCGAAGACATCGACCCCGGCTACAAAGGGGGAAACGGCATCATTCATCCTGTGATGCACCCCGGTCTCTGGATGAGCTTCGGCTGGATCGACGGGAACGATTACTGGCGCCTGAAGTCAAAAGTGAAGCACGAAGGTTTCTCTGAATTACCAATCGGAAAGAGAGGAGAGGCCAGCTTCAAGAGCCGCGACCACTATCTCAGTGCGGATGGAAAGGAAACCATCTGCATGCAGGACACGCGCTACCTTTTCCGCCAGATCGATTCCGGAATTCTCCTCGACTGGGACGCCGATTTCTACAACGACGAACGCGACTTCACCTTCGGTGATCAGGAGGAAAGCGGTCTCGCCCTCCGCGTTGCCAGTCCTCTGCGAGTGCAGGGAGGAAACGGTGAAATCGTTAACGACCGCGATGAGAAAAATGGAGCCAAGACCTGGGGTAAAGAGTTCGAGTGGATCAACTACTCTGGCGAGGTAGATGGGAAACGTGTCGGTTTGTTAGTCGTCCCCCACCCGGAAAACCCCAGGCCATCCTGGTCCCATAGCCGGGATTATGGAGTTCTCGTTTCCAACCCTCTCCCCAAGCAACCCAAAGAGCGGAGAGAGCCCTATGTGACAACTACGGTGAAGAAGGGCGAGCGGTTTCGGTTGCGTTACAACGTGCTGATTCACGAGGTGAATGCGAAGGGATTTGATGCAGCGGCACTGGCAGAACAAATTCGGAAGGCAATGGATCCCGAATAAATGGGATTTCACCGCTTCGGTATTCCCCGGCAAAAGCGAACACCCCCATCAAACCAACCACTCACTCCCGCTCCCAAACCGCAGGCAAGTCTTTCGACTCCTCTCCATAGGTCTGAGACACAATGAAGCCACTGGCCTGGGACATGTAGAAAATCCGCCCGTTGGAGACAACCGCTCCGAGACATTCCCGCGAGTCGATGGCGGGACCGGTGGACACGAGCTTGCCATCCTGTGAGAGATCGATCATGTCCATATTGGCTCCCAGAACGTATGGTTCCGACAAGGTGAATCGGCAGCAGGCATAGTTGTGCCCCACTGTGCTGACGACCTTTCCCGTCTCCCGGTCATAGATATTCCCAACGCCGCGGAGAGCATTGGAAAAGATATATTCTTCGCCCACCGAGACGACATTGAGCGCTGAGGTCACCGGGTCCGATTGCCAGATCAAAGAACCGTCTTTCGCATCGAGACACCACACGAAACGGTCCTGAGCAGACTGTTGTGCTGCAGCGAAGCCGCCCATGTAGATGCGACCGTCCCGGGCACTGAGCGTGCACTTCGAAGTGACGTGATATTTCGTCGTCGACCAGACTACCTCTCCCGTGGCGGGATCCATGCAGGCGGTGAACCCGTTGTTTTCGGCGGGCAGCCCCCGGCGCTTCTTCTGCTCCGAATCGTACCCGAAATAGACGGAGTAGTAGAGCTTACCGTCGAGAATGCAGATGCCGTTGTCGTTGCCGCCGCGGCCATACTCGGAGAAGTCTTTGTGCCAGACTACCTTGCCAGTATCGAGATCCCATGCCCAGACCTGGGGCTTTTGATCCTTCGGGGTGAAGGGAGTCGCGTTCGCAAAAATCCAGCTCATGACCTCGCGCCCGTCTTCGGCAGGCGTAGGCTCGCCCTTGAAGACGAAAGCCTTTTCCGAACCCTGCGCAGCGTAGTCGCCCGAACCCGAAGCGTAGATTGCCACGTTGCCGTGGACCACCGGGGGAAACTGTCGGCTCCAACCTGGAGAGCCGGTAAATGGTGCCTCCCACAGCAACTCCCCATTCGAAGCATCGAGACAGCGGACGAGCGACTGATGAATGCCGCCCTGGGGTATGAGCAACTTGCCCTCGTAGTAAAGCGGCGAGGTAAAGGAGAGATAGACATGCGGCCAGTGTCGACGCCAGAGAAGGCGGCCGCTATCCTGCTCCACCGCCATGACCTGCCCTTCGGCGGTGTGGAGATACATTCTGCCACCGCCGCAAACTGGCAGGTGTTTTACGGTACCTTCCAGCCGACGCGCCCAGCGCATTCTCAGGGGGGGCTTCAGGTCCTGATCGTTGGCATTGGAGCCTTGGAAGTCACCGTAGTTGGAATACCAGTTGTATTCCTCCCCCGCTCTCGCCCCTGTCAGTGGGCTGCGGATTTCAGTAACCTCGAGACCTTTTTCCGGGAGGGACGCTTTTCCATTCGGACCAAAGACATAGAGATACCCGTCTTCGCTCGCGGCATAGATTCGTCCGTTTGCGAGTCCGAGAGGTGCAGAGAGAGGAACATTCCCAGCAGTCGAAAGCAAACGCGCTTCGCCGCCATCGATGGGAACGATACGAAGCGTTCCATCGAGACCACCATAAATGACCTGCTTGCTTGTTACGAGGGGCGGGCCGATGGATGGAGCTTCGCACAAGACCTCTGCTTCTTCTGCATCCGGCGCGTGACGACAAAGACCAAAGCCGTGCTCCGGACGCGTGCGCCACGCCACCCCGTCGCGGACGGCTACACTGGCAAAGCCCAGCAGACCGGGAATATTGATAGCGGTTTCCGTGCCCGGCACGAAGTCCGTTGTGATCTCGTTGTTTTCCCCGAGCCGCAGAATCTCGACACGTCCGGCGTTGTCGCGACGATGCCATTGGATATAGACGTT
>Ga0055584_100000603_pt1 | contig 34132 bp, 27 predicted proteins | sample OSDHelmetaG_FD_58716 | JGI IMG/M metagenome (GOLD analysis project Ga0055584, IMG submission 58716) | Pelagic marine sediment microbial communities from the LTER site Helgoland, North Sea, for post-phytoplankton bloom and carbon turnover... | ecosystem: Environmental > Aquatic > Marine >... | reverse complement strand
AATTAGTGTTAAATTGGCTAGGAAAAGGGTTTCCTTTTGCCACATTGATGGTTAATATCATCGGCTCATTTGTTATGGGTTTATTATACCAACTAATAGAAAATGGAATTTTAGATATCAATATCCATAGAACATTAATTGGTGTTGGTTTTTTGGGTGCATTTACCACCTTTTCTACCTTTTCATTAGATTCTTTGTTATTAATTCAACAAGGGGATTTAGTAAAGGCGGTTATTAATATTTTATTAAATGTCTCGCTGTGTATAGCTGCTGCGGCGTTAGGGCTTTATTTAGTCTCCGCTATAGCAAAATAATAAATACCAAATGAAAGAATAACTGTATTTATACCCATTACTAATCAAACGGTATTATGCCAATATACTTTGATTGATAACGGGTATACATATATAAAAATAAGTTGATAAATACTGTTAACTTGAACTTCAATTAGATAAAACGTGAATAATTATGCTTGATGCAAAACAACTAAGATCAGATTTAGATAATGTAGCCACACAATTAGCAAAACGTGGTTTTACCCTTGATACAGCCAAATTAACCGCGTTAGAAGAGCAACGTAAAGCTATTCAAGTTAAAACCCAAGAATTACAAAATGAACGCAACACACGTTCAAAATCAATTGGTCAAGCAAAAGCACGTGGTGAAGATATTGCACCATTACTAGCGGCTGTTAGTCAATTAGGGGAAGAGCTTGATTCAGCAAAAGCTGAGCAAGATGAAGTGCTGGCAAAAATAAATGATATTGCTAGTGCTATGCCCAACTTGCTTGATGAATCTGTACCACAGGGTGCTGATGAAGATGACAATGTTGAGCTTAAACGTTGGGGCACACCGAGAGTTTTTGATTTTGAAGTTAAAGATCATGTCGATTTAGGTTTTGGTATTGGTAAAGGCTTAGATTTTGAAAGTGGCGCTAAATTAGCCGGAACTCGTTTTGCAGTAATGCGCGGTAATATTGCTAAACTACATCGTGCTTTAGCTCAGTTTATGCTTGATGTGCATACTGAAGAGCATGGTTATCAAGAAATGTATGTGCCTTATTTGGTTAATGCGGCTTCGCTATATGGTACTGGCCAATTACCTAAGTTCGGTGAAGATTTATTTCATACTGATTTGTCAGGTAAAAACTTTTCACTAATTCCTACATCTGAAGTACCGCTAACCAATATGTACCGTGATGAAATTGTTGATGAAGCTGAATTACCGATTAAAATGACTGCTCATACGCCTTGTTTTCGAAGTGAAGCAGGCTCAGGCGGAAGAGATATTAGAGGTCTTATTCGTCAGCATCAATTCGACAAAGTTGAAATGGTACAATTAGTTAAACCTGAAAATTCTTTTGCAGCGCTTGACGAATTAACGGGTCATGCGGAAGCCATTCTTGAAAAATTAGAATTACCATATCGTACGATGGTATTGTGTAGTGGTGATGTTGGTTTTAGTGCAACTAAAACCTTTGATTTAGAAGTGTGGTTACCAGCACAAAATACTTTCCGTGAAATATCATCTTGTTCAAATATGGGCGCATTTCAAGCACGTCGTATGCAAGCACGCTTTAGAAACAGTGAAACTAATAAGCCAGAGTTATTACACACACTTAATGGCTCTGGATTAGCCGTAGGTCGTACCTTAGTTGCTGTATTAGAAAACTACCAACAAGCGGATGGTAGTATTAATATACCTACCGTATTACAACCGTATATGAAGGGATTAACATCAATCAGTTAGCTAATAAAGTTAGCTAATTATCGATTCTATTAAATTGCTAAAAGGGCTGTTTGTATTTTACAAACAGCCCTTTTATTTTTTATAGAAAATAAAAGATAAAAAATAATATTTTTTTGCAATAAATTATTGATGAACGGGTCTATTAAACTATAAACAACTTAACTTAACTTAATCAATTTATTTGGTATAACTTAATAGGAAACTCCAGTGTTAGTTAAATTTCGCAGTTTAGGCATCCAAGTATTACTCTTTTTTATTGTTTTCCAAGGCATATCTTATGTGCGTGAAATGAGCATGTTATCAACGGATGTTGAATTAAGCTCACCCAAAAAAAAATCGTTTACACAAGTACCAACGTTAATGGGTGAAACGGTTTCGCTAAATTCTCAAGGCAAAACAACTGTTCTTTACTTTTTCGCACCTTGGTGTCAAATATGTCATTTGAGTATTGGTAATTTACAAAATTTGTATGAGAAAAATGAACAACTAGATGTAATTGCAATAGCGATGGACTATATGAATGACGAAGAAGTTTTAGCTTTTACGACACAACATGAATTAACATTCCCAATCGCTTTAGGTAATGAAGCAATCAAGCATGCTTTCTCCATTTCTGCTTTTCCAAGTTATTATGTGATAGATGAAAAAAATACAGTGGTGGGTAAATCAATGGGTTACTCGTCAGAGCTTGGCCTTTATTTACGTTCTTTATAAATGAATTTTTAGAGTAGTGATCTTATTGTTGTTTGTGTACACTGTTGTAACAATTATTTAACATATACTCAAAGTTTATCAAGCTTAATATGGGTTAAAAACTTTGAGTTTAGAACGTAAAGGCTCTACCGATGCAAATATCTGATAATTTTGACAGTGGTAATATTCGTGTTATCGATGCAAGTGACATTAGTAATATTCAACTAGCAATCAAACATGATAATCAATCTGAATTCTATCAATGGTTTCATTTCAAACTACAAACTGATGTAACGCAAACCTTAAGTCCACAAGAACATGTCATTCATCTAACTAACGCAGGTAAATCTGCTTATATTGAAGGTTGGAAAGATTACAATGCTGTGGCTTCTTACGATCGCGAACACTGGTTTCGTGTTCCTACAACCTTTGATGGTGATAAGCTCACTATTACCTTAACGCCAGAATATGACTCAGTATATTTTGCTTACTTTTCTCCTTATAGTTACGAACGCCATCAAGACTTACTTCATAATGCGCAAATGCACACAAGCTGTCAGCTACAGGTTTTAGGCCAAACGTTAGATGGTCGTGATATAAGTTTATTGAAAGTTGGCGAGACAGGTGAAGGAAAACGATCTATTTGGCTAACAGCACGCCAACATCCGGGTGAAACAATGGCTGAATGGTTTATTGAAGGCTTTCTTAATCGCTTACTTGATGACGATGATGGTGTTGCTCGCGCACTCTTAAACAAAGCCGTATTTTATATTGTTCCGAATATGAATCCTGATGGTAGTGTTCGAGGACACCTTCGCACAAATGCCATTGGTGTAAATTTAAATCGTGAATGGCTCAACCCAACAATGGAGCGTAGTCCAGAAGTTTTTTTAGTACGTGAAAAAATGTTAGAAACAGGCATTGATATGTTTCTTGATGTGCATGGCGATGAAGCTTTACCCATTAATTTTGTTGCAGGTTGTGAAGGGGTAGTTGCTTATGATGAACGTCATAAAGTACTTGAAGATAAGTTTAAAACTATTTTATTATCACTGACACCAGAATTTCAAGATGAAAGAGGGTATGACAAAGATGAACCCGGAGAAGCTAATCCTACGGTTGGTACTAATTGGGTTGGTAACCAATTTAAATGTTTGGCATATACGATAGAAATGCCTTTTAAAGATAATGATTTACTTCCTGATGAGAGCATGGGATGGTCTGATATTCGCAGTAGCTTACTGGGTCGCGATTTTTTAACGGGTGTTTTTCATATGGTAGATGACTTACGTTAATCATGCTCTTATAAAACCGATTAAAATAATATAATATAAAAATAAAAGAGGATATTTACGTGCAAGACTTAGTTAATACGATTAATGGATATATTTGGAGCAGTGCACTGATCTATTTATGTTTAGGTGCAGGTTTATTTTTTACTGTGTTAACGCGTTTTGTTCAGGTAAGGCAATTTTCTGAAATGTGGCGTTTACTTATGTCAGGTAAAAGTTCAGAAAAAGGGATATCTTCTTTTCAAGCCTTAGCGGTTTCATTATCAGGCAGAGTTGGTGCTGGTAACATCGCTGGTGTCGCTGCTGCTATCGGTTTTGGTGGACCTGGAGCTGTATTTTGGATGTGGGTAGTTGCTTTTTTTGGCGCCGCAACAGCTTATGTTGAATCAGCAAATGCACAAATATATAAAGAAGAACATGACGGTAAATATTATGGTGGTCCCGCTTATTATATAGAAAAAGCAATGGGGCAAAAATGGTATGCCTGGACTTTTGCTATTGCAACGATTATTGCTACAGGTATTTTACTGCCAACCGTGCAGTCAAATACCATTGGCACTGCGGTAGAACAAGTATTCTCTAATAGTGGTAGCATCACAACAGGCATTGGTGTGATTAGCTACGCTAAATTATATACCGCAACAGCTATTGTTTTACTATTAGGTTTTATCATTTTTGGTGGTATTAAACGTATTGCTAATTTCACCCAAGTTATTGTGCCATTTATGGCATTAGCATATATTTTAATTTCTTTAATTATCATCGGCTTAAATATAACAATGTTACCTGATGTTGTTATGATGATTTTGAGTGATGCATTTACACCTATGGCAGGCTTTGGTGCTGCTATTGGTTGGGGTGTAAAACGTGGTGTTTACTCTAATGAAGCAGGGCAAGGTACAGGTCCTCATGCTGCAGCGGCTGCAGAAGTTGATCACCCAGCGCAACAAGGTTTAGTTCAAGCATTTTCTGTCTATATTGATACACTATTTGTCTGTTCTGCAACGGCATTTATGATTCTTATTACCGGTACTTATAATGTTCAAGGTGTAGGTGATGCGTTTATTATTCAAAATGTAAGTAGCGAGATTGTTGCTAATGGTCCACAATTTACTCAAATGGCAGTAGAAAGCGTATTTACGGGTGTGGGTAAACCTTTTGTTGCTTTAGCGCTGTTTTTCTTCGCTTTTACTACGTTATTAGCGTATTACTTTATTGCTGAAAATAATATTTACTACATAAAACGTACATTTAATATTCCAGGTGCAGTATTTATGTTGAAGGTCGTTATTATGACGGCAACTTTTTATGGCACAATAAAAGCCGCTAATATTGCTTGGGGTTTAGGTGACATAGGTGTTGGTTTAATGGCTTGGTTAAATATTATTGGTATTATTATTATATTCTTTATGTCAAAACCTGCCATGAAAGCTTTACATGATTATGAAGCACAGCAAAAAGCGGGTGTTAAAAAATATACCTTCAATCCTCAAAAATTAGGTATTAAAGGTGCCGTATTTTGGGAAGAAAGATGGAAAAAAAACAACGTTGAGCAGAATAAAACAGAGCAAAGTTAACTTATCTTATAATTCAATTCAATATTAATTTAAAAAACGCCCAACAGGGCGTTTTTTATTGTCTAAAGTTAGGTAGAATAGCTGTTAAATTTCAAAGATAAAAAAGATACTCTTAATGGCTGTAATACAATGTCCTAGTTGCAATAAAAAAATATCTGATAAGGCAATGAACTGCAGTCACTGTGGTTTGTCTTTAAAAGCATTAAATAGTGATAAAATTGCCAGTTTAAATAAAGTCCAAAGAATTCATAAAACGCAACGGTTAATGACCTATTCATTTATAGCTATGTTGTTATTTTGTGGTGGTTTTTTATTTATGTTTTGGGATAATGTAGCGAAAGACACATGGCAGTATAATGTTGCTATGGCATCCACTGTAATTGGTTTTATATCGTATATTATTATCCGTATTCGGTTAGTTTTCTTTAAACGAAAAAAATAGTGACTAGCTATTGGTTATTAATTAACTTTTCACGCCTAGGCTTTGGATGCAAAGTGTATGTCTAGTTTTTCGTTGAAACTATCAATAGGCACCTTCGACCCTAAATTATATAATTTTGATTGAAATGAGTATTTCAAAATAACATGAGTAAAATATGAATCTAGATAACACAATAGAAAACATGCCAGAAGCAATGTATTTAAGATTAAAATGTGCTGCTGAAACGGGTAAATGGCCTGAAGGTGTCGTTGTAGACCAAGCTCAACGTGATACGGCACTGCAACTGATAATGGCTTATCAAGCGCGCTATTTAAACAGTGATGAAATGTTAACCATAGGCAGTGATGGCAACATGGTACATAAAAACAAACGACAATTAAAAGAACAGTTCACCGGTGCAGCTAAAGAAAAAGCAATTGTACCTTGCACTAAACCGGATGAAGAAACACCTAAAAGCGATATTGCACATTTTACAAATCTGTAATTTGTTCAAATACTCAATCATTTAAAATTAACTCAAATAATAACGAACCCTATGATTTTTAATTTGTTTAAAAGTAAAAGCAAGTGGCAACACAAAGACAGTAATGTACGTATTGCTGCAATAAATGAAGAATTAGATGCTAATAATAATGATAATAAAGTAACACTATTATCACTTCTTAACGATGATACTAGTGAACTAGTGCGCAGGGCTGTGTTATTAAAACTTAATAATTTGGACGATTATTATAATGCAAGTATCTTAAATGATAATAAAGCGGTTCAAGAATTCTCTTATGTGCAAATACAAGAAATTTTAGCTGGCACTCATGCTATTAAGTTAACGTTTGATCAAAAACAACGCTTTTTATCTGAATTAACATCCACGCCAGTGATAAATTATACGTTATTGAATTTTTGGTTTGAGAAAGAAACCGATACTCAAATCATTATTAGTCTATTTTTGGTGGTTATTAACAATAAAAATCCATCTTCGCTTTTACTACAAACATTTAGTAAGAAAAATAATAGTGATGTTCAATTTGAAATTTTATTACTTGATTTGAAAGAGCTTAGTGAAGTTCCTTTTTTATTAAAACTCAGTAAAAAAACGACAAATAGTGCTGTTGCAAAATTAATAGATGACAAGTTAGCCCAACTTATAGAACAAAAAGAGAAACCTAAAAGGTTGCTTAAACAATGTCAGTTGTTACTTTCAAAATTATTGGCATTAAAAGACTTATCTGATTTTGGTCAATATTTAACAAGAAAAACTGACTTAGTTAATGAATGGCAAGCATGTACACCAGATTTAGTAAGCTTGCCAGAAGAAGAACAACAAATACTCCTTGCCAAATACGACAAAATTACTACTCAACTCACTCAATTATTTGCGCCTAAAGAAGAGGCTTATCAACAAAATTTAATTGCTGAAAAATTATTACTTGAAAAAACAGAAATTAAAAAAAATGCAGATCAAGTTATTACTGATCTAAATCAGTTACTTACTACAGCTGTTTTTAATGGTGATACGCTTAACGAAGCTGATTTTGTAAACCAACTAAGTCAGTTAAATCAACAATTAGTGACCAGTGTTTTAAATAAAACAGAACAGGATAGTTATTCAAAAAAACTTAGTCAGTTAGAAAAACGTTTAACTCAATTACCTGAAATTGCGCAATCAGTTACTCAAGCAACGCATCTAGTCTCTAAAGTTTCAGAGTTAGCGTTGCCACAAGTATTAGCGGAATTGAATGACCGACAACAAATTTACCATGATTGGTTACTGCAATGGAAAGATGTAGAGAAAAAAGCGTGTGGTGTTTTACCTCAGTCAATTAAAGACTCGTACAAAGAAATTACGGATCATTGGCAAAATGGACTTAAACCTCTGCAACAAGAACAGAAACAGTTATTTAATCAAAATAAGAAAAAACTTAATGACTTAAAACGTTTACTTCTTAGTGGAAAATACAAAGTTTGTTTTGGATTATTTAAAGGGGTAAGTCAAACGATAAACATATTGTCTATTAGCCAGCAGCAGCAACTTCAACGTGACTTTGACAATATCAGCCAACAAATGGCTGAAATTAGTGATTGGGAACATTACATTGCTACACCACGAAAACAGCAATTATTAAGCGAGATAAACACTTTAGTTGCTACGCCGCTTGATAATCCTAATGAACAAGCTGATAAAGTAAAACAATACCGCAAAATATGGAACTCATTGGGTCATGCCGATGAAAGTGTTGATCAAGCGTTGAATAAAGAGTTTAACCTTGCCTGCGAGCAAGCGTTTGCTCCGTGTCGTCAATTTTATGCAGAACAAGAGAAAATACGAGAACAACACTTAGTTACTCGTAATGAAATTATTGCAGAGGCTAAACAACTTGCAGATTCACTTAACGAAAGGAAAGATTCGATAACTACATCAGAAGCAGAAAATGATGCAGTCACTACTGACTTTAAAACACTTGATGGTCAGCTAAATAAATTACAACAACGGTGGCAACAGTCGGGTGAGGTTGATAGGCAGCAATATCAAAAACTTTATCGACAATTTAAAAGTACTTTACAACCGATTAGAAAAGCCATTAAAAGTTATAATGATGCCAATGCTGTAAATAAACAAAAATTAATCAGTGATGCTGAAGCGTTATTGGATCTTGAAAATATACCTGAAGCAATTGAGCGTATTAAAAATATACAAGTGCAATGGCGTACTATAGGTTTTGCAGGAACGCAGCAGGAATCAAGTTTATGGCATAAATTTAGAGCGATAAATGATCAAGTATTTGCTAAACGTGAACAATTTAAAACAACACAACAATCTAAAAGACAATTAGCAACAACAGAATTTAACAAAGCATTAGAGAAAATTATTGATGAATGTAATGATTCTCAGCTAGCAATTAGTAAGTCGAAAGCTGAGCAGTTATTAAATGAAGTCGTACGAGAAAAGCCAGTTATAAAGTCGTTAGTTGTTTCAATAGAAGCTTTTATTCAAGATGCGACAAAGAGAATAGCATTACAAGACAACAAAGCGGAGAAAGCAAATTGGTTTAGCTTTTTTTACCTCCTTAACAAAGTTGCTGAAGTTGAAAGTGACATATCACTTGAGACTTTGTCAGCAGAAAATGCTGATGATTATGAGTCCTTATCAAACTTTTGGCAGAAACGTTTGCAAGAACAGCTTTCTTCTAGTACTAAAAATACTAAGGCCGATTTAAAAGCACGTGAAATTAAAACGTTAGAAATTGAAATTTTAGCGCAAGTTGAATCACCTGCACAATATGCAAGTCAGCGTTTAGCTGTGCAAGTTAGTCTAATGCAAGAGCAAATGTTGTCTGGGGCAGGGATTGACTTATCACAAAGTCTAATTAACTGGTTGCGTATAGGAAAATTAACGTGTGATGATATCGAATTGCTAGAAAGGTTAGCTAAGATATATACTCATTCTACTTGAATAGGCATAGTTTAGCTTTAATTAGAAAGGTCTTTAAATAAGGTCAAGCAAACTATACTCTGTGTCACCTTTCTTTTTAGAGAAGTTTATAACCTTATTGCCAACAAAGGGTAATAAGGTTGTGAGCTATCTCTAAGTTAAAGGAAAAATATCGTAAAGCAATAGCTAAACTTGTTATGTATTTTCTTTGACTACTTTATGTTTAAACCACAAATACAAAAAATCAGCCGTTAACTTTTGTTCAATTTCCATTGCACTTTCAGTCGGGCAAAAAATAGTGAAAAACACCTGTGTGTCACCAATATCCGATGTAGCTACTTGGATATGGGGTTTAGGTCCTGCAATTTTTATATCTAAACGGTTCTCAATAAGCTGATTATAACGAATAGCCACTTCTTCAAAATCTTCGCAGTAAAACAGTGCCTTTTCATATAAATCATCAATAAATTCAAATGGGTTAACACTGTCATCTCTGACAATAGTGAAATGATGCATAGCATAACGTTTAAGAAAATTAAGATTTTTAATGATTGATGTAATCAGTTGGCTATTAGGTAAATATAACGTTTTACCTGTGTACTGATAACTGTCTTTATCTACTTCTAACAATGTTAACTTTGCCCAATCGGTTGAATGTACTTCACCAACATGATTGCCAACCTGAACCCAATCACCAATTCGAAAAGGTCTGCTCGATAAAAGGTAAATAAACCCAATAAAACATTGAATAAATTCTCTGGTTGCGATGACAATAGCCACAATAAATGCGGCAATGGAGAATGCAAATTTTTGAATTTCTTCAGACCATAGATCAAAAATCACAATAACTAACAATAAAGTAAATATATTGTTTACCATATTGATTTGTATTCTTTTATCCTGCTTAGATTTTCGCTCTATTACTTTTAAGATTAAATGCTTAACCATAAAAAAAGTAAATATAAGTAAAAAACTTACTATAAATTTATTATTAAAAATCAATTCAGCTATGTTTGTTGAGCTGAAAATTTCATTTACCCATGTCATTATAAATATTTTATCCGTTTATCTTATTTAAGAATTAATTCTGTTATTTTTATCAACAAAAGTTGATTATAACGTTAGTTATTGTATAGAGGTAAAAACAACAAGCAAGTGTAATAATTTACTTGGTTCAATTAAAAAATTTGTCTTCTCTCATTTTTAAAAGGCTACAGTCCCTATAATCGATTGTATAAACAATCTCTAACGATCTGAAGAGCCAAAATGGCATGATAAATTGGCCCTCTTTTATTCGTTAACCTTATTATTGAGTGGTAAGTAGTGGTTCAAACCGTTTATCCGTTAATATCTTCATAAAAGCAACCAAGGCCGCAATTTTACGATCTGTTAAGGCTTGTGCAGTAAGCTCTTCTTTATTAACTGTTTTAGGTACTTCGGGTGAACGCCAAGGTTTACCTGTTTCAGGGTTAATTGTACGTTCAGAGTTATTATAATGATCATAAAATGCCATAACAGTACGTAACTCTTTAAATACACCATTGTGCATATAAGGCGCAGACACTGCGACATTACGTAATGAAGGATTTTTAAATTTACCATCAAATTTTGGATCGTCCACCGCGGGGTTTTCTAGTAAGCCATGGTCAATGAAATCCGCTTTCAAATGACCCAAAGCCAATAATTGCTGATTAGAAGGTACACCAATATTACGGTATTGGTGATTAGTAAAGGGTTCTCTTTTACTGTCTTCTACTTTCAAGCTATGACAACTATTACAGTTAACATTATTATTAGAGAAGAACAAAGTACGGCCGAGATCTTCTAATAGAGTTAGATCATACTCTCCTTTTAAGAAGCGATCATATTTGCTGTCATAGCTTGAAAAAGCGTTTGTTTTTTCAAAGGCTTCTATAGCACGAGCAAAACCATTAAAAGCAGGGGATTTTGTACCTGTTTCTGTTGATTCAAAAACCTTATCACCGTATAAACGTTCAAAATTAGTGACATAGAAAGGGTTTTCTTGTAACCGCTTAACTAACATACTTGCATGAGGTAAACCCATTTCAACTAAATTAAGTGGTGGTCCCATCGCTTGATCTGTTAATGTATTCGCGCGCCCATCTAAAAATTGTCCTCCAACATATTCTTTTAACGTTTTATTAAAATGAAATGAAGGAGATGTATTCGCATAACTGATCATTGGCGTATTACGTGAACCTAGTGATTTACCATCATCGCCTAATGAAACCATTTTTTTACCTACATTTTCACGATGATCTGTAAAATTTTTCGAAGGTTCGTGGCACGTAGAGCAAGACATAGTGCGGTTAGCAGAAAAATTAGTATCTAAAAAAAGTATTTGACCTAATTCAGCTTCTGTCAGTGCATTTTCTGCGCTAGCCTGGGTACCTACTAACCCTATTGTTATCAATAAATAAAGTGGTAAATGAATAGATAAATAAAGAAACTTTTTCATTTTAGTGTCCGTTTAATGCTTGTAATTGTATTAATAAATGGCCTCATAATTATTTTTATGATGCCATCAAATTCTTGTCTTTTTCCTGCGCCTAAACCAAATTTATCTTTTAAAGGCGCATCTTTCGTTAGTCTCAATGAGCCAAACAACCAGTCCCACAAGGCTAATACACTGCCGTAATTTTTTGTCATACTTTCTTGCTGGTGATGCACTTGGTGCTGTGCAGGAGAAACCAATAAGCGCTCTAACCAAGGACCATAACTTAGACGAATATGACTATGTCTAAGATTGCCTGTAAAGGAAAATAGAGCGACCACAAATAGGTTGCCACCTAATACAGTATAAATATCAATACGGGCGCCAAAACAAAAAATAAAGACGCCTGTTACAGCCCCTGCAACTAGGGCATTACGCAATGCTAATAATAATATCTCTACCGGATGTAAGCGGTAGAACGTCAATGGATTTAATGACTCTGCACTATGGTGCACTTCATGAAACTTCCATAACCAACGATTAGTGTGCATAAAGCGGTGTAACCAATAACGACTCAAATCGCCAAATACAAATAAACACAAGGTATAAAACAAAAGAATATCGCGATAATACCAAGATAAAAATAACGGTTCAGACACTGAATTTAGTTGATTTAATGTCCAAAGCGCAACGGTTTGTCCTGATAATAAAACAGGGATAATCAATAGCTTTTTGAACAACCAATTTACTAAAAAGTAACGATAATCTAACTTGGCATCTGAATTTAGCCAATAGGCTTTTAGGTTAGATACCGAAATAGTTCGTCCTTGCCAAAGGCACCAAACTGTCGCAATAAGAGCACTTGTAACAAGATAACCCCAGAAAATCCGCTGGCTACCATTAAGAAATAGCGCTAAAGGTGTATCAATCGCCATCTGCATCAATCAGGTTTGCTGATACACCAATTTGATTTACTAGATGCCTATAAAATGCTTTTTGAACATCTAACAGACCTTGAAATATTGGGATCATGTCATTTAAATTAAAGTTATGGTCAGCAGGAGTATTTTTATAAGCAGTCAATGAATTTTCTAGGGCAACTTGTACTGCATTAATACCCTCTTTACCCTGCTTTTCATAGGCAATGGTTGCTACATTGGGTTGTTGGTCTTCAGCTAAAAGTTGATTATTGGTTGCTAATATTCCGCCAATGAAAGCCCAAGATGCTTCACTGTGTGGATATTGTTGATGCTCTGGCTTTGTTTCACCCAAATTTTCTTTTGTTAAACCACTCACTTGGGCAATACGCCAATCTCGTGTTTTATAAATATGTTCAATTTCAGCATTAACAACAAGTGATAATCCTCTATCTACATCAAAAAGAAATGCTTCACGGTTTGCTTTATAACCATCACTGATTTGTATAAATCGTTTACACACGTTTGCCACCATTACTTCTGCAAAGGCTTTACGACGTTCAGACCATTCACCACTGAACATAACCGAATCGATTGCACCCATAGTTTTATAAGAATTTTTATACAATGCGGTTGAAGGTTTTGAATCGCGAGCAAGCAGGCGCTCAATACTGACATGAATATCTTCATTACCGCTATGGAAGTAATCAACCATCAAGGGGTAATCCATTGCATTCATATCATAATCGCCAAGAATATAGCTCGCTTGGACTCGTCCCCAGCTTTCAGCCATTTGTATAAATGCTTGGTGGCGAACGTCGCTTGACTTACTGTCTAAAGATGTTTGTAAATTTGCACAATATTGCACAGCGTTATCTGCATTTTGTTGAATAACATTGTCATAGATAGCTGTATAAGGGTCTTTCATCACTGCTTCGTTTTGCTCGGCATAACTTAGGGCGGATACATTCAATAAACACACAAGTGATAGGGGGGTAAAAATTTTCATAATTGCTCCAGAAAATGTAACAAAGCCAAACGATCTGTTTGGTCTAATTTAGTAAATCTTAATTTTGCCTTTTCGGCTTCTCCACCGTGCCAAATAATGGCCTCTTCAGGTGTTTTTGCTCGTGCATCATGTAAAAAACGATGTTGTGCACGAACACGCGCACCGACCCCCCATAGAGGCGCAGTGCGATATTCTTGTTCAGACGCTAGAAATTCTGGACGTCCATCTTTCAATTCATTGCCCATATCATGCAAAAGTAAATCAGAATAAGAGTGGAATTCAACGCCTTTCGTTGTCGTTAATGTCGTGCGGTGGCAAGCAGTACAACCCAATGCTTTGAATAATACTTTTCCCTTTTGCCCCTTTGTATCCAAATTGACCGTTTTAGGGGCTTTATGATCACGAATAAAAGACGCAATCGCTTGTAAACGCAACATGGGAAGATCCAAACGACCTAATCTTGTTGTATTGCCTTGGGGCGCTACTATACAGTCAGTTTGCGCTGGCTGACATAGCTCGTCTGTAAAAAAGGGATTGGTTAAACCAATATCATGTGCTGCTGCATTAGCTGTTTGTTCTACAATATTTGCTGCGCTGGCTTTCCAATTCATACGGCCTAATATCTTTTCATTTTTCTGTGGTAAATTTAGCCAATTCGCACGTCCGCTAATACCGTCTGCATTATCGTCAAATGGGTCTTCCCACGCAAGGATATCTTCATTTGAAACTTGTTCTATTAATCGTAAACCAGCCAATATAGGAGGTTGCCTTAGCGAAATAACAGTTTTTGCCGCTAAAGGTCCATAAGCTAATTTTTCTAAATAAGGGACAAATTTTGTTAATGTCAGTGTTTGCCCATCAGGGTAAGTAAAAAGTATTGATTCAATTTTTAATCTTGTTTGTGCTTCGGGTTTAACTTTACCGTTACCTCTTATTGATACTTGAGTACCGTAAACGGGATCAGGCACATTATCATGTAAAGGGGTATCTATATTGTCCACTAACCAACGTAATGAATGCATACTTGGCTGCGTTAATTTAAACACTAAACTGCGTAAAGGTTGGTTTTTATCGCTGAGGGTTGGGGCACTGCCATTATCAACGTGACAACTAGCGCAGGTATTTGAACTAAAATGAGGGCCTAACCCATCGCGAGCAGTTGTGGCGCTTGGCGCTTCTACCCAGGGAATAGTAAAGAACGAACGGCCAAGAATATACTGGTCATACTCGGGATCTGTCATCTTAATAGGGTGAGAAAAAGGTTTGCTGCCAGCCGTATTGGTAAATTTTTCTACATCCGTATTGTTTGTTTCACTATAGACAAAATGACTCGAAGCAAGGAACAAACATATGCCTTGGAGAGTCTTCGTTACGGCCTTATTAGCGTTGTTTTTCATGGTTCACTTTCAAAATAAATACGCTTATAGGGAACGAGAAACGCCACCAACCGAATTCAGCTAGTGGCGTTTCTCATGATGACTTAATGATTATAACAAGTTATTAGCAACAAAATGTTATTAACAATAAAAGGTCATTTACTACACGAGGTCATTACTACAGTAACATCTACTTCTGTATCATCACTTTAGATCTGTGTTTCTTCAGTATCTGTCACGTCATTTGTTGTTAACGAAATACCGTACGCTTTAGACACAATTACCATTTGATCACCTAGGCGACGTAATTTGTTTTTAAGCGTTACAATGTTTTGTACACTTTCTTCATTTTCTGGTCGAATTTGGTAATCAAAATGCATTGTAGTTGTCGCTAATGTATTAATTGTAGCAATACGAGTTTCAATATCAGCCATTAATGTAGCAATTACAGCTTGCTCTTTTGTTGATAAATTATCAATGAAAGCAGGACCTACTTTTTTGCCTTTGTATTCACCGAGTAATACGTTCTTAATACCTTGATAGTTCAATGCAATATCACGATGTGTATTATCAGAAAAACAGGAATGCTCATCTTCTTCACTTGGTGTTAATACTGCAACCGCAATACGCTCGTTAGCTAGTTCTGATTTAGAGAACACCCCAACAGCTGTAAATATTTGTTTTAGAGAGTTAACAGGTTCTATATTTTTATAGGCTTGTTCGCCTGTTAATTTGCCCAATAAAGCTGCACGGTAAAGCCCTTTATTACCAGTTACTTTGTCTTCCCAAGCACTAGAGACTACGGCTATGTCATCAACCATTTTCACTGCAACGGCATTAAGGTAATCAAGACGTCGTTTTGCTAATTTGTCTGTTGTAAAGTCAGTTAATGGACGTTGACCCGCAACCATTGCACCATTAGTGATAGAGTCTTCAATCATGTTGTTATAATCTTGATCTTGACCCCAAAGCAAAAATTCAATCGCATGGTAACCTGCTGCGACGTTTGCATCACCTCCATTTGTATTTAATTCACTTAATACTTCTGGTGTAATTGTTGTTACATCGACAGCAGTAACGTCTTCGCCACCCGGTGTAAACATGCCAACAGTATCAATAATATTACCACTAGTACGCTTATTGTTAGCATCAATAGTGTAATCGATCATGTTTTCATCTAAAGGCCATGAGTTAAGCTCAGGTTCTACACCACCATAAACTTGGGCTACCCAACCGCTTGCAGCATCGATAGGGCCATTTGAAAGACGGAAAACTTCGGTTGTACCATAACTTTCACGAGAGACTAACCAAGCATCTTTAGCTGCTTGTAATGTCAATTTAGTAGGGGATTTTACAAAAGCGCTGATTGCTGCTTGTAATGCTTTCGCACCTGTTAAAGTGTCTGCATAGTTAGCAGAGGCAATATCTGCATAAGTTGACAATGTTGCTAGCTTATCGCGCTTAGAACTACGCTTTTCTATTGCAGCTTTAGTCGCCGCTACCGTTTTTATAATTGGCGCTTCACTTTGCGATACAGTGGCTTTTTCTGATGTTGAGTTACAAGCAGAAACTAATAAAGCGCCTGCAATCATCGTACTTAACATTGTCTTTTTCACTTCTATACTCCTGGATGTACTTTAAAAACGTTAATGAGTTAATTACTTTTTGCAAAGGTGTTAATTGTGTTCAGCGTTTACCTGAACAAGTGGTTCAGGTTTATTAAACGGTTGCCAATTAAGAACGATTAACACAGTAACCCAATATGTTCCTAACACTGCTAAGTCCCAACCAATTGGCTGTGAACGATAAGCAAATAGCGAAGCCAATAAGTTACCAAATACCGAACTATCACTTAGCAAACTGCTCATATCCCAGAGGTTACTATATAACCAACTCGGCAAATCTGTCGCTGCTAACGGGCCCCCTAATAATTTTTCTGATGCTGATAAGAACAACGCAGAGCCAAGAAAAAGCAACATAATTTCAGTGACTTTGAAAAACCATTTCCAAGAAATTAATTTCCCCCCTAACTGCAAGGCATAAAACAATACCATCGCGAGTGCTAGACCAATAGCAACTGCACTGAAAAAGCTAACATAAGAAGCAAACGTGCCTAATTGTAAAAGAGAGCCATAAAGGAACATGACCGTTTCAGAGCCTTCACGGCCAACGGCGATCATAGATAAGAAAAACACTCCCCACCATCTTTTTTTACCTTGAAGGCTTTTTTCTAATCCGGTCTCAAGTTCTTTTTTCAATGTACGTCCGTGAACACGCATCCATATGACCATTTGAACAATCAATGTACTTGCAAACGTTAACATGCCAATTTCAAACCAAGTACGGCCTTCGCCACCCAATAAATCTGATACGCCAATCAATGTTAATGTTAATAGTGCCGCTAAACCAAAGCCAGCTAATACACCGGCTAACAACCATTTTTTACCTGTTGCTGCATCCGATCTTCCATCCATCCAAGCATAAAGAATTCCGATCACTAAAAGTGCTTCAATGCTCTCTCTACAGACGACAAAAATTGTTTGCCCCATCTTTTAATCCTTAGCTTTTACTATTATTTTACCGTGTGTTGTCGGTGCAAAATCATCAAAATAATCATAAGTGCCAGCGTCTAATGGAATTATCACTAGCGTCGTTTCTGCGCCCATAAATAATACTTTTTCCTGACGTAACTGGTTACTTTCAAATTCAGCAGGTTTTTTACCAAGGTTACGTACAACTAAACGAAATTTAGTTTTTTCTGGTACCACTAATTCAGTAGGCGTTAAAACGCCATCTTTCATTTCAACAAGATAGGTTTTTAATTTGGTATAACGGGGATCCTTTAACTCAAGACTAAACCCATTAGCATCTTTTTGTGCGGTATTTGGTGCCTCACTTGCTATAGCGAATGATTTTGTGGTCATAAGAGTAATAAATGAGGAAAGAAGAAAAACACGAGTGAACTTCATTAATAATGTTCCAAATATTTAGGTTAAAAATTGTTTAGGGTAATAGATAGCAATAAACGGACACCCTTAAAACAACATGATAACGATTCCTATTATCATTATCAATGTTGTTCTAGTAAATACATGGATGAATGTTAACTTATTCTATATTTGGGGTAGGATTGGAGTAAACCAAGTGAATTACACCTTTTGATTAAGATAGCTTGGATATAATCGGGGCTATCTTACTCTCGTAATTATTAACGTCTCAATTTAATTATTTAGTATTGGGTGTCATCCCTTTAAGCAATAAACCAAAAATATCTGCGCCGGTAATAATACGTTTTTCCGCTCCCCAAATCAGCAATACATCATGCTCTATAACGCCATCAAAATTTTTGTCGATTGATGTATTAACTTTCATTTTGAGCATCGCTTCATTTAATGGAGTTGTTTCATCCGTAATAACTACAGGACGGTGACAATAATTATAGGGATCAAAACCTGTTGATTGATACAATGCAGCACGTGAAAACCCATCGGCATCTAGTACTAATAACGGGAAGCCTTCTTCATTCGTCAGAATAACCCAACTATGGTTAGTTTCATTAACTTGCATAAGAAAGGGATCATCAGGGCTTTGCTTTATCAACGGAATAATAGGTAAATCTAATTTAGTAGGTAAGGAAATGATAGATTTAGGGTTTATTATTTCACCTTCTTGCGTAACATGTATTTCATCTAAAGCAAAAAAGTTTAATGCGCCAATTCCTTCTACTTGATTAAGATCTGCTTCTTCAGCGGTTATGTGCTGATGAATAATATTTCTTAATTCACTTTCTTCAAGGTAAGTAATACCTTCTTTTCCTAACCAAGCATCAAGTACAAGTGCTGTTGGTTTTGCAACAGGGTAAAATATAAACTGATAAAAACGAATGACAGGAGCTAAAAGGCTTCCCATTTTTAACGCATTTCTAGAAAAGTAAGCTTGTGGAGTTATTTCACCCACGATAGTAATAGCAATAGTTGAAAATAAAAAAGCACCTACGCCTGTCAATACTGAATCTGATAGCATAGTTAATAAAACATTAATGCCAACATTGCCCCATAAAATAGTTGATAGCAGAAAATTTGAATCATCTCTGAGTTTAAGTACTTTTTTAGCCGCTTTATTGCCTTTTTTTACTTCTACTTCTAAATGAAGTCGACTGATCGAAAAAAAGGCAAGGTTTAACCCTGAAAATATAGCTGAATGTGTAATACAAATAGCAATAGCACACCACGTAATAATGTCAGCTGACATAGCATAATCCTAATAAAAGTTTAAATTATATATTAGGTGGGAGTATTAACTTTACTTACAAAAATAACAACTAGTTATTTAACGTTTATCACTATATATTGCACCTATTGACGCGGATTATCGTACACAGTTAACAACTGGTTTGTAATGCGCTTATTGTAATTTTAGGTAAGGATTGATTATGATTAATTGTATGTTGATTTCACCTTCATCTTCTATAAAAATGGGAAACGAAGAACTCATAAATAATTGGGAACAAGATGAAAGTACTATTTTATGGATAGATCTCAATAGTGTTGAAAAAGAAAAAGAAAAAGGAATGTTGACTCGTTTGGGTTGTCATCCTTTAGCCATTTCTGACACTCAAAGAGACAGACATCCACCTAAAGTTGAATTGTTCGAGGATTATATTTTTCTTCTTTATCGTGGATTTGTAGCAAAAGACGATAATCTAACGTTTGAACATGTACAAATCAGCATGTTTATCGGTCATCGTGTATTGATAACATGCCACCCAGAAAGTTCTGTTGCCGTTAATGCTTTGTTTAATGCAGGAAGTGAAAAACTGCTAAATAGAAGTCCAATGCATTTGGCATTAAAGATATTCCACAGTAGTTGTGGAAATTACTTACAACAATTATTTGAGTTTGAAGAGCACTTAGAAACAATAGAAGATGAGTTTCAACAAAGCGGTAATGATAAAATGATGCGAGAGATCACAGCCCATCGTTCACAACTCGTAAAAATTAGACGAACTTTTAGTTACCATGTTTCGGTTGGTGATACGTTAAACACGTACCTTGAAGATGAAGAAACAAGCCTAATTACTGCAAGGGAGTTACATACGGTAAACGATTTACGAGAACGCCTTGATCGTCTATTAAGTTTATCGCAGATGTATTACGATATTTGTGGTGATTTAATTAATGGTTATATGTCAGTAACTTCACACCAATTAAATGCAACAATGAGAGTGTTAACTGTTATAACCGCTTTATTTGTTCCATTAACCTTTTTAGCGGGCATTTATGGAATGAATTTTGAGAACATACCCGAACTTAAATTTAAATATGGTTATTATACTTTACTGGGGGTAATGTCTGTTATTTCTGTTGGCCTGATTGTTTGGTTTAAAAGGAAACGCTGGTTATAAATGCAGAGTAGCTACTAACAATAGTTAATATTAAAAACGACAATCTATCTCCGTTATTTTTGAGTATAAATGATTCAGGCCGAGCGGTTGTATAATTTATGTAGAGTTAATTTTTAATGAGTATATATGAGTAATAATAATTGGTGGGGTGAGTTTACTTTTGAACTACATACTCAAAAATGCTGGTCTGTTGGTGAACGAGCTATTTTATTAAAACGAAGACAAACTGAGTGGAATACTTGGAATATTGAAAGTGAAGAAGACGAAGAAAAAGATATTTTAGTTTCTGACGGTATAGATTTTAATATTGATAATAATGCAAAGGTTGGTCGTTTTTTAGAAAAACAGACAACTGAAAAATTAAAGATACTCCCTTTGTTAGCAGACCGCACTGTTATTGCTCGTCCTTCTTCACCTTTAACCATTCTTGCAGGAGAAAAAGTTCAGCTGTTTATTAGCACGCCTATTTGGTTTTATGCTGAAACGGTTCCTGGGGGGAAATGTTTAGTTGATTTACCTTTTTGGCGGCCCTCTGACTCATGGTTTGGTCGCTCAACAATCGATGGACAATTGTGTTATGCAAAATATACGTCTGCAAAAACTCAGCTTGATGACCTAGAATTGCATTCTCATCGAGCAACAACCTCTATTATGGTTGTTAATAGTCATAATAAAGCACTAACCATTAATAGAGTTAATGTGCCGGTTAATTATTTACATTTATACAGTGATGTTAAAAATCAACTATGGACTTCTCGAATCACAATTGAGATAGAAAGTGAATCTGCTGATGTTGAATTAATTATTGAAAAAGGCTTTTCTTCTGAGTTTGAACCACTGACTTTTATCAGTAAACCACGGTTATCGTCAGAGCACGGAAAATTGATACGAAGAATTAGTAATTTATTTGGGTAAATAGTTTATGGAAATTATGAATGAATTTTTAAATATGCTTAAAACATCTCAAGCATATACATTTTTGCAGGCATTACTTTTATTTATTGTAGGTTATTTTATTGCTAAAACAATTAGTACTATGGTGGGGAAAATTGCCACTAATAAAATGACAATACATGGTCTTTTTTTATTAAAAAGGACGATATTTTATACCTTATTAATATTGTTTGCCTTGTCCGCTTTAAAACATATAGGAATAGATTTATCTATTTTACTTGGTGCGGCAGGTATTTTTACTGTAGCCATTGGTTTTGCGTCACAAACATCAGCGTCTAATTTAATTAGTGGTTTATTTTTGATGATTGAAAGACCTTTTTCTATTGGTGATGTGATTAGAGTTAATGATAACTCTGGCGAGGTTATTTCGATTGATCTATTATCAGTTAAACTAAGAACATTTGATAATTTGTTTGTACGAATTCCGAATGAAAGTATGATAAAAAGCGCAGTAACAACGCTAACAAAATTCCCTATCAGAAGAGCCGACTTAAAAATTGGTATTGCCTATAAGGAAGATATTGAAAATGTTAGAAATGTTTTATTAAAAATAGCTGAGAAAAATGTTATTTGTTTAGAAGAGCCTGCACCTCTATTTATTTTAACTGGTTTTGGAGACTCTTCTGTCGATATTCAATTTTCAATTTGGTCAAAGCGAGAAAATTTTCTAGCGCTTAAGAATGAAATGTATCAAAGCATCAAAAAAACATTTGATGAACAAGGCATTGAAATACCGTTTCCTCATGTTAGCTTATATTCTGGCAGCCAAAGTGCTCCGTTTAATTTGGCTGTAGCATCCAAATTAAATAATATAGACAATGAAATAGATAAATAAACAGACTAAAGTTAAACCTAATAAAAGTATTAGGTTTAACGTGTTTTAGTTGGTTTGACTATTAAAACCAGTCAGTGAGTTTAATTCCAACACCAATACGTTCAATGTGATGATTATAATAGATTAAGCTTTCACCATAGCCATTAAAATACTCAACATATCCTTTTAGTCGCTTGCTTAGCGGGTAGGACCAACCAATTTTTATTGCTCCTTTATTATCAGATCTCAAATTATTTCTAAGCATCATATTTATATTATGATGTTCACTAATTTGCCATAATAAATTCAACTCACCGTGCCCCAAATACTTTTCAATATTTGGGTTATCATCCTCAGGCATTCCTAAACTATTTAATCCACTTTCTGGAAAACGCCACCAGGTTTTAAGGGCAACAGATACGTCATTGTTAACCCATATCATTCCTGCAATTATTCGGTTCCAGCTTCGAGATAAATTGCCTGATTTACCATTTGACTCATGATTAAGAGAGATAAATGCGTTATCTATCGTTGTGCCTAAAAACTGAAAAGGTTTTTGATAGTCTAAAATAATTTCAGGTTCATAATTGGTTTCTCTAAAGGGTGAAGATATATCACTATTGTAAGCTTGCCACCAACTGATTGATGTGAATGCTATTTGAAGATCTAAATTATTAATAATGAAATTTTCGATAGCGAGGTATTTGATAGATACTTGAAATATAATTTCAATATTATTTAGCTCATTATTTTCAATTGAATCGACATAAGGTTCATTTTTTATATGAGCATAGGTAAATGGTAATAAATAATTTGGGCGATGTGGTGTAATTGAAAAAGGGTTGTCAGACGTTTCTTTTTCAAGTTTTATGCGTTTGTCTAGTGAGTTTAAAGTTTTAATGGGTAAACATTTATTTCTAACTTCTTCAATGCTTTGATTGCCAGGTGCATTTTTAATTGCTTTCACTAAACAATTATTTTGTAGATCACTTTTTGATTCAGCGAAAACGTTAGTTGATATAGCTAGGGTAATTACAAAGGTTAAAAATATATTATTCATGAAATAACAATAGCATAGTAAAAAATGATTTAAGATTATTTTGATCTTACCAAAAAGGGTACTCAATCACCACTGTCTAAATGCAGTGGCGAGTAAATGATTTTATAACAGGTTGGGGCTAAAAATAGGTTTGAGTATTTATAGATAAGACCTTTATCTATTTGTATTAACTTGAATATCATTTTATTACATTTGAATTCTATTTAAATAGGCATATAATTCCGATTTAATTGATTTATCAGTAGATAATTACTGATAAATCAATTGTATTAAATGAGAAATATAGAGTGCTTATTTTATCTAATACTAACTAACGCCTTATATATTAGCTAAGTGATCTCCATTAGGTCGGTTTACTAAAACTTTTTCTAACGGGAATTGAGGCTGAAATTATTGGTTAACCCTGAGTTTAGGGTAAATATTGAAATAAGTTGTCATAAACGAAAATTTAACCTTCAGAGAAATACTGTGAAAAAATTAATAATGACTGTATTGCTATTCTTGTTAGCAACACCAGCCTGGGCTGCAGGGGCTGGAGAAATAGACCTGACTAACTCTATTGCAGGATTTACTGCATTAACTCTTTTTATTATTGCTTACTTACTCGTAATAGGCGAAGAATTTATACACCTAAGAAAATCAAAACCAGTTTTAGTTGCTGCAGGCGTAATTTGGTTAATTATTGGTTGGGTTTACACACAGCATGGAATTCCAGGAGAGGCTGAAGAGGCGTTTAACCATAATTTATTAGAATATGCCCAACTATTATTGTTTTTACTCGTTGCCATGACTTATATAAATGCAATGGAAGAACGTGGAGTTTTTGATAGCTTACGTATCTGGATGGTGTCTAAAGGGTTAAGTTTACGTAGCTTATTTTGGGTAACTGGTTTATTGGCGTTTGTTATTTCTTCATTTGCAAATAACCTAACAACAGCCATGTTAATGTGCGCAATAGTACTTAAAGTCGCTCCTAAGGACTTAAAATTTATTAATATTGCTTGTATTAATATTGTTGTAGCGTCAAATGCAGGCGGCGTATTTAGTCCGTTTGGTGATATAACCACATTAATGATATGGCAGGCTGAATTAGTTAAGTTTGAACAATTCTTTGTGTTATTTATTCCGTCACTTACAAACTTTCTTGTGCCAGCCATCATTATGAGCTTTTTTATCTCTAATGAAAAATCGACGCCTATTATCGATGATGATTTCGAACTAAAACGTGGCGCAAAACGAATTATTTTCCTATTTATCTTAACAATAGCTACGTCTGTTGCAACACATAGTGTTGTCAATATGCCACCAGTGTTAGGTATGATGATGGGATTAGGGTATTTGAAATTCTTAGGGTTTTACTTACGAAGAAGTTTACCTCGCTCGTTGAATAAAAAACGCACGCAAGCACAAATAAACCATGATGAAAAAGCAATGAAAAGATTAGGAACTATCGTTCCTTTTGATATTTTTGACAAAATAGCTAGAGCAGAGTGGGACACTTTATTATTCTTTTATGGTGTTGTTATGTGTGTAGGCGGCCTTGGTTTTATGGGGTATTTAAGTTTAGTATCAGACTTACTATATACTAACTGGGACCCTACTTATGCGAACATAGCCGTGGGCGTTCTTTCGGCTATTGTAGATAATATTCCGGTTGTTTTTGCCGTGTTGAGTATGAACCCAGCAATGGACCTTCAGCAATGGTTATTAGTAACAATGACTGCAGGGGTAGGGGGAAGTTTACTTTCTGTTGGCTCTGCAGCGGGTGTTGCATTGATGGGACAAACTAAGGGTAAATACTCTTTTGTGGGTCATTTAAAATGGAGCTGGGCAATCGCTTTAGGATACGGTGCAAGTATTTATGTCCATTTTTTAATTAATGGATAGTTAATCTAGATATACCCGTTCTGCTTGAAGATGCGCCTTTCCCAAAGGGCTAGTTTAGAAACGCTTTATGTCGCGTTATTTAGTTTCAAGTAGTTCGGGTTTAATCGAATCAAGATTAAGGTTAAGAGACGTCGTAAATCACCTGCTTTTTATGAGTACTCTATTGATTAAAAAGGTATAATCGAACTAGTATTCACTCAATCGACTCTCGTTAAGCATTTACTTAGCGAATGAGAGTTAACATTACATTCGTTGCTAACAAATAAATACAGAATACTTGCAGCGAGGTATTCAGAATAATATGTATTTCTGATGTTATACTTAGTTTCTTGTAGACAGAAAAAATTAAGTATCAAAATATATAGGGCTGCTAAATGAAAGTTATAGAGTTTATCAGAGAGAAAAGAAGAAATTTACAAAATCAAAATAATCAGTTTATTGCCAAGCTAGAGCCTCGTTTTAAAAATTTATCAGACTTATTTACTCATAAAATCACAATGCCTTTTCTAAATACGTTAAACAACCCGTGGTTTTCTCAATTTAGCCCTGTTGATAACGAAGAAACAAAGACGGAAGAGTTATTAATACAAGTACCTGAGGCAGAAAAAACCTATAAAAACCTTCTCGAGAAAATAGATACAGAGACTTTTTTGGGAGAGTGGCACTTAGTAGAACAAGAATGCATTGATCAATTTGCAGAAGTGACAGGCGATAATCAATGGATTCATACAGACCCTATTCGTGCAGCAAAAGAATCACCTTTTAAATCAACTATCGCTCATGGGTTTTTAACGTTATCATTAATTCCTAAATTAACGAACTCAGTTAACGTGGACAGTAATCCTTACCCGGAAGCGAAGATGGTAATTAATTTCGGTCTGAATCAGGTACGATTTCCTTATCCAGTTAAAGCGGGTACCCGTGTTAGAGCCAGTATTAAATTAATTAATTTAGTGCCAATGAAACGAAGTATTGAAGTGGTTAATGAAGTAAGTATTGAAGTTGAAAATAGCAAACGTGTGGCTTGTGTAGCAGAAACAGTATTACGTTTATATTTTTAATGTTAGCTTGTTATCGTTACTTTGACCCAACTTTGCAAAGGGAGTCATCATTTTCTTCAATTAAAGTTTTACCTAAATACGTTTTTAACTCCTGCTGAGTCATACATGTTTAAAAATAGATATATAAGGTCAAATGTAAATTAAATATTAGATACTGTTGAATAATAGGCAAAAAAATATGATGATAGCGCCACTTTTACTTATTAATTTGGTTTACCATGGCAGGCGTTAGTTTACTTACCTTACTTGATGATATTGCAATGTTGCTTGATGATGTTGCGGTGTTATCTAAAGTGGCAGCTAAAAAAACAGCGGGTGTACTAGGTGACGATCTTGCGGTAAATGCAGAACAGTTATCCGGAGGGATAAGAGCCGACAGAGAATTACCCGTTGTTTGGGCCGTATTTAAAGGATCAATGTTAAACAAGGCTATTTTAGTCCCTATAGCTTTACTTCTAAGTTATTTTTTACCCTTTTTAATTATGCCTTTACTTATGTTAGGTGGGGCTTATTTATGTTACGAAGGTTTCGAAAAAGTTTGGCATAATATCACTGACAAAGCTGCTGTAGAAAAACACAAAGCGCATTTAAGAAAAGCGCTGGAAGACCCTAATATTAACTTGGCTGAATTTGAAAAAGATAAAGTGAAAGGGGCCATTCGTACCGACTTTATTCTATCGGCCGAAATAATTATTATAGCTTTAGGAACAATTGCTGATAGAGAGATAACGACACAAATAACGGTTCTCGTTTTTGTTGCTGTTTTAATGACTGTAGGCGTGTATGGGTTAGTGGCAGGTATTGTAAAAATTGACGACGGTGGTTTAGCGTTAGTCAAAGATAATTCAGCGACATTGTGGGGCAAACTTAAACGTGTTTTAGGCCGTTTTATGATTAGCTTTGCTCCTAAATTAATGAAGTTTCTCGCGATAGCTGGCACCGCTGCAATGTGGTTAGTTGGAGGATCACTTATTACTCATGGCGTACACGCTATGCACAACTTTATTAACATGGCTGCAGAGTTTGCGGCCAAAACGCCTGTTGTCGGTAGCCTGCTTGCAAGCGCTACTCCACTGTTAATTGATCTTATTGTTGGTTTCGTTTTAGGTGCTTTAATCGTGTTTGTTGAAATCATGTTTAAAAAAGCAATTAAAACCATTAAATCCTAATTAAGAAAAATAAATAAGAAAATAAATAATGTCTGCGCAATTCGGTTTGCCAAAAAGGGGATAATTTATCTCAATGTTGTGTTAATTTTGTTCAGTAAAAAATAATAAAGAGCTGTAAAGGAATTACTCTTGACCTAATCATAGTAAGTAAGCTATTTTAAACAGGTGTTTGAATTAGTGTGAGAGCCCAAAGCGGTGAATAATAAAGTATGAGTACAAAGACTAAAATTTTAAATGCAGCAGAACTTCTTTTTGCTGACAAAGGCTTTAATGGTACATCGTTAAGAGAGATTACTAGTCAGGCTGAAGTGAACTTAGCGGCAGTTAATTATCATTTTGGCTCTAAAAAAGAATTAATAAAAGCGGTTATGTCACGTTACATGAATGAGTTATCGCCGCGATTAGAATCAGCATTATATTCACTTTGTGATGATGAGGTACAGCCGACTTTAATAGACGTTTTTTCTGCTTTTCTTGAACCATTGCTTCACTTAAATACTGTTAAAGATAACGGAACAAGTACTTTTTTACAGTTACTTGGCCGAGGCTTTACGGATAACCAAGGTTTTTTACGTTGGTTTTTAACAACACAATATCCAGGCGTTTTTACTAACTTTACTCAAGCAGTGCATAAAGCTTACCCTGAATTAAGTACAGAAGAAATGTTTTGGCGTTTACATTTTACCATGGGAACTATTGTTTTCACTATGTCGTCAAGTGATGCGTTAATTGATATTGCGTTAAATGATTTTGATAGAGAAGTGGATATTGCCGGTGTGATTAAAAAGGTTATTCCTTATGTAGCTGCTGGCGTTTCTGCACCTATTATTAACTAAAGTTTCTGCTCCCATTGTTAAATAAAATAGTTAACTAAAGCATAGTTAGCTAAATACTCATTAGATAAAAAAGACTATAAATAATTATATAGTCTTTTACGTCATAGCCTTTAAACCAATAGCCTTTAAACTAATAGTCTTTAAGTTATGACTAAATCGTAGCTATTATAGTTTTTTCGCGTGCACAAGTCGGCTGACTAACACCACCCCAAAAGCGATACTGTAAGCCCCATATACCACAATCATCCACTGTGGCATGCTATAACCTAAAAATTGCCAACTAATTTCACCACAATCACCTGTTGCTTCAAATAAAGCGGGGATCCACTCATGTAACGGAGCCCAACTTGGAAAATTAGGAACAATATCGCAACTAAAAAACAACGAGCCAGAATTCTTTTGCATCTCAACATGCTCTATAGCGATTAACAATCCCCAAATGGCACCTATTGACCATAAAGCAAAAGCAATAATTCGAGCTATTAAAAACTGGCAGCCTAAAAATCCAATAACACCCGCCAGTATAATTGCGCAAATAGCTACTCGTTGGTAAACACACATAATACAAGGGGCTAAGTTCATTGCATATTGAAAGAATAATGCACATAACTCCAGCCCTAAAGCTGATAATGCAAGTAATAACCAAGGGGTTGAATTGGTTGTTAAGTTACTTAAAAATTTCATTTTTGTCCTATTTTCCGTGTTTTGATCATTAATTGAGATTATAAATATAAAAAAAGCTTCTAACGTTAATTAGAAGCTTGTTTATAATAACAAAAAAATATTGTTAATGACGATTAACTTAGTTGAAGATGTTACAAATTAACTACCGTTAATTAGAATATGTGTATAAATACTAGCAGCATAGCCTAAGCCAATCACAGGGGTCCATTTTAGATGACTAAAGAAAGTATAGTATCCACGAGCTTGTCCCATTAGTGCAACACCTGCTGCTGAGCCAATTGACAATAAGCTACCGCCTACACCTGCTGTTAAGGTTACTAGTAACCACTGTGCCTGTGACATATCAGGGTTCATAGTCAGTACTGCAAACATAACGGGTATGTTGTCAACAATAGCAGAAAGAATACCCACTAATATATTCGCGTTTGTTGCACCAAGTTCACCGTACATAAATTCAGAAGCCATGCCTAAGTAACCGATAAATCCTAAACCACCTACAGCTAATATAACACCATAAAAGAAGAATAATGTATCCCACTCGGCGCCTGCTATTTTATCGAAAATATCAAACTCTTTATCTTCTTCATATTTATCAGTTTGATTTTTATGCCCTGGAGTCAATGATATATCAATTTTAGATTTACCTGATTTTTTGATGTAATAACCGAAAAGTTTTAAATAAGCTAAACCTAACATCATGCCAAATACTGGCGGTAAGTGTAAGAAGTTATGGAATGAAACAGCAGTAATAATAGTTAAAATGAATAAACCAACAATAACCAAACCACCGTGTTTAATTGATGTCATTTCGGTTGATTGTGATGAAGGCTTACCTTTTGGAATAGCAAATTGCATAATAACTGCTGGCACAACAAAGTTAACCACAGAAGGAATAAATAAGTTGAAAAACTCACTAAATTGAACAATACCTTTTTGCCAAACCATCAACGTTGTAATATCACCAAATGGACTGAAGGCGCCGCCGGCATTAGCCCCAACAACAATATTAATACAACTTAGTGCAATAAATTTAGGCTCATCTTTACCAACAGCTAGAACAACAGCACACATAATTAAGGCGGTAGTTAAGTTATCTGCAATAGGAGATATAAAGAAAGCAAGAATACCTGTTAACCAAAAGAGTGTTTTGTAACTAAAACCTTTTGAAACCAACCAATCACGAAGCGCATCAAAAACATTCCGCTCTAACATGGCATTAATATAAGTCATTGCAACAAGTAGAAAGAAGAAAAGCTCAGCGTATTCTAAGAAATTATGACGAATGGCCACTTCAGCTGCGTGCGGCATTTCATGTGAGCTATAGTAAGCAGCAATCAGTATCCAAATTAAACCAGCGGCAAGTAATACTGGCTTAGATTTTCTTAAATGCAATTGTTCTTCTAGAATAACTAAAGAATACGCTAAAACAAAAATTGCAATAGCTGCGTAGCCAATCCAATGAGCAGTTAAGTCGATAGATTGATGCGTAGCATCAGATGCAAAGGCAATGCTAGGTACTAACATTGCCAGAAGTATGAATAAGAGTTGTTTCATGTTAGTTCTCAAGTTGTGAATTGTGAATAGTGAGTAATATTTTTTTAATTGCACAAGATTCTAGCAAAAACACGAAAAAATGATATAGCAAACTCATTGCAATGATAATTAATTTCATCAATAACTATGATGCTTGCTATAAATGCTATGTATACCTAAATTGAATTGTTTTGCTTGATTTTAATACGCTATGTACTTTTGTCGTGCATCAATGTGGTGCTAAATAAATCACTAGTATCACCATTATTGTGCATTTCTTTCGTTTTTTATAGTGGGTTTGTTTGTTATCTTATTGTTTTTATGTGTTTTATTTTAGTGGCTTATTTTGTGCATATAGCGTGCAAAATAAAATAAATCGAATTTTGGTTGTGTTTTGCTGCACCAATACTTATCAAGTGTTCGAAAAATAATCTGGAACTTAACTATGTTGTCAAAAATTATATCAAAATCTATTTCAATTATATTTACTGGTTTACTCTTGTTAGTACCCTCAGTTGTTTTAGCTGATGAGGGAGGTCTCAACGGTGCTAATACCGCATGGATTTTAACATCAACTGCGTTGGTCTTATTAATGACTTTACCAGGTCTGGCATTGTTTTATGGTGGTTTAGTACGTAAAAAAAATGTTCTTTCTATCTTAATGCAATGTTTTTCTATCGGAGCTATTGCATCTATTTTGTGGCTTGTTGTTGGCTATAGCCTTGCTTTTGGCGAAGGTAATGGCTTTATAGGTGACTTTTCAAAAGTAATGATGAATGGCATTGGAAAAGATGTACTGTCAGGGGATATTCCTGAAAGTTTGTTTATGCTGTTTCAAATGACTTTTGCTGTGATAACGCCAGCACTTATTATTGGTGGATTTGCTGAACGAATGCGTTTTTCAGCAGTGTTAATCTTTAGTGCTTTATGGTTATTAGCTGTTTATGCTCCTGTTACCCATTGGGTTTGGGGTGGTGGTTGGTTAAGCCAAATGGGTGTTTATGATTTTGCTGGTGGTATTGTTGTTCACATTACCGCAGGTACAGCAGCGCTTGTTGCCGCATTGGTTGTAGGGCCTAGACGTGGCTTTCCTAAAACACCTATGTTACCGCATAATTTAACGATGTCAGTTACCGGCGCAGGTATGCTTTGGGTGGGTTGGTTTGGTTTTAACGGTGGTAGTGCATTAGCGGCAAATGGTGATGCCTCTATGGCCATGTTAGTGACACATATTTCAGCTGCAGCAGGAACGTTAACTTGGGCTGCAATTGAATGGAAAAAATTTGGTAAAGCGAGTGTATTAGGTGCGGTTACAGGTATGGTTGCTGGCTTAGGTACCATTACACCTGCATCAGGTTTTGTAGGGCCAGGTGGAGCGCTTGTTATTGGTATCAGTGCTGGTTTTGTGTGTTTTTATTCAACGGTCTTTATTAAGCAAAAGCTGAAAATAGATGATTCACTAGATGTTTTCCCTGTGCATGGTGTTGGTGGTATTTTGGGGACATTATTAGCCGGAGTATTTTCAGCAACAACCATCGGTGTTTTTAGTGGTTTTGGTTTTGCAGAAGGGATCGCAACAATGGCTGAGCAGGTTGGTGTACAACTTATCGGCATTGTTTCAACATTGGTTTATACCGCGGTAGTGACTTATATTTTATTAAAACTCGTTGGATTAATGACAAATGGTTTACGAGTTGATGAAGAGCAAGAGTCTAACGGTTTAGATCAAGTTGAGCATGAAGAGTCAGGCTATAATTTGTAATAGAAAATTTATAATCAAAAATTTAAAAAGCGCCTCTTGGCGCTTTTTTTGATCTAACCTATTAAATAAATCAATATAGTTACTATTGATGTCCTTTATATCGATATAAAGAATAGGACGGCTATAGGGGTTTTCTAATACTCAATTAAGCCTTGTATCAAGCGGTATTGTTACTATAAAACTATTGAATATTGTTGTTTTATTCCTTTATTATTGAGCTTGTTGCAATTACCTTGGTACTAAAGGCTTACAGCAAAACAAGACTAAAGGCGTATATGAAAAGAACGACAAAAATTTTAGCATTGACTCAACCTTATTTTTCAAAATAAAAATAATACATTGAGTTTAAATAACCCTTAAGGAACTTCTCATGAATGAACTAAAACTTCGCTATCCTGTATCAGAAAAAGCTAAGGCGCATACTTATATCGACAGCGCTAAATATGATGCTATGTATAAGCAATCTATTGAGCAGCCGGATGTTTTTTGGGGTGAGCAAGCGAAAGAATTTATTGATTGGTATCAACCTTGGGATGCCGTTAGTAAAGTTGACATGAAAAAATCTGAAATTAGCTGGTTCACTGGTGCTAAATTAAACGTTAGCTATAACTGTATTGACCGTCACTTAGCGACTAAAGCAAATCAAACAGCTATTATTTTTGAAGGTGATGATCCTAATGATGATTTAAAAGTTACTTATCAAGAGCTACATGATCATGTTTGTCGTTTAGCTAACTTGTTAAAAGAGCGCGGTGTTAAAAAGGGTGATCGTGTTTGTCTTTATATGCCAATGATTCCAGAAATTACTTATGCGATGCTAGCTTGTGCTCGTATTGGTGCAATACATTCTGTTATTTTTGGTGGTTTCTCAACTGAATCAATTAAAGCACGTGTACTTGATGCAGAATGTGAAGTTATTATTACCGCTGACCAATCATTACGTGGTGGTAAAAGTATTCCACTTAAAGCCAATGTTGACTCTGCTGTTATCGATTGTCCTTTAGTACATTCTGTAATCGTAGTAGAACGCACTGGTGGCGATGTAGCTTGGAATGAGCTTGATATTAAATACGGTGCTGCAGTTGCTAAACAATCTGCTGTATGTGAACCTGAAGTGATGGATTCTGAAGATCCACTATTTATTTTGTATACATCAGGCTCTACTGGTACACCTAAAGGTGTTGTTCATACTTGTGGTGGTTACATCTTATATGCTGCAATGACTCATAAATATGTCTTCGATTATAAAGAAGGTGAAATTTATTGGTGTACTGCTGATGCAGGTTGGATTACGGGTCATTCTTATATTGTTTACGGTCCATTAGCTAACGGTGCAACAACTGTTGTATTTGAAGGGGTACCAACATACCCAGATGCAGGTCGTTTTTGGCAAGTATGTGAAAAGCATAAAGTAAATATCTTTTATACGGCACCTACTGCAATTCGTGCATTAATGGGTGTTGGTAATGAACCCGTTGAAAAATGTGACCTGTCTTCATTAAGACTTTTAGGTAGTGTAGGTGAGCCTATTAACCCTGAAGCATGGCAATGGTATTATGAAGTTGTTGGTAAAAGTAACTGTCCAATTGTTGATACTTGGTGGCAAACTGAAACAGGTGGTATTTTAATTACATCACTACCTGGCGCTGTTGATATGAAACCTGGTTGTGCGGGTAAACCTTTCTTTGGTGTACAACCTGCTTTATTTGATAAAGACGGTAATACGCTTGAAGGTGAAAACCAAGGTCTATTAGTAATGACAGCGAGTTGGCCTGGACAATTACGTACTGTATATAACGATCATGATCGTTTCTATCAAACCTACTTAGGACAATACCCAGGTAACTACTTTACCGGTGATGGTGCTAAACGTGATGCAGATGGCTTTATCTGGATTACTGGCCGCGTTGATGACGTATTAAACGTATCGGGTCATCGTCTTGGTACTGCTGAAATTGAAAGTTCATTAGTGCATCATCCTGATGTTGCTGAAGCTGCTGTTGTTGGTTATCCGCATGACATTAAAGG
>Ga0055584_100000602_pt1 | contig 34185 bp, 28 predicted proteins | sample OSDHelmetaG_FD_58716 | JGI IMG/M metagenome (GOLD analysis project Ga0055584, IMG submission 58716) | Pelagic marine sediment microbial communities from the LTER site Helgoland, North Sea, for post-phytoplankton bloom and carbon turnover... | ecosystem: Environmental > Aquatic > Marine >... | reverse complement strand
AGATGGTTATTCATCTGGGACGCCCGTTACCGAACGCCTCATGCGACACACCCGGACGGCGGCGCGAAAACCCGCCTGTGGCCCAAAGCCACCGGCCGTCCCTACTCGGTCTTGCTCCCGGTGGGGTTTACCGTGCCGTCCCCGTCGCCGGGAACGCGGTGCGCTCTTACCGCACCCTTTCACCCTTACCTGCCCATAAAAGGGCGGGCGGTTTGCTTTCTGTGGCACTTTCCCTGGGGTCACCCCCGCCGGCCGTTAGCCGGCACCGTGTTTCCATGGAGCCCGGACTTTCCTCGACCCCTAAAAGGAGCCGCAACCATCCAACCGTCTGGCAGATCCTTTATCCCACGACATTAAATAAGTGGTCAAGGACTGCCCAGTCCCCGGCTATAATGCCAGCAAGACGATTCTCATTCCTGACCGGAGACCCGCCAAGTGGATTTGACATTCAACACGTTCTCGCCAGACATGCCCCATCAAACCATTATGGTTGCCAGCCACGAACGTTCGGGCACCCATTTCCTTATGAACAGCATGGCCAAGGCCTTTGGCTATCATGCGGAAACCTGGATCGATCTGGACTGGCACAAGATACCTATTAATTATTTTGCGCCTCAGGATATCACCCAGTTAACGGCCCAGTTCAGGGGACAAAAATTGGCCAACCCTTTCAAGAGCCACCACCAGGCCGACTTCTTTGCCCCGGTTATTGAAGATGTTCTGGGCACCATGGCGGTTTTATACATCTATCGAAACCCATGGGATGTCATGCAAAGCATGTGTCGCCTGCTGAACCAGTACGACTGGCATGAGGGCCCCAAGTGTGCAACCCCGGCTGACTTAATGCGTGCGCAACCGGAAGGCCACATGATGCGCTATCAAATGAAACAGCACCCCTCCATGCTGGGTCGCTGGCAATCTCATGTCTCAGGATGGCTGGAACTTGCTGAAACTCACGATAAAATCGTCCCCGTGGCCTATGAGGACCTACGCGATGATTACGCCGCGACGATGATGAAAGTGGCGGAAAGGGTCGTCGGTATGACACCCCAGGATTCAACCCCGCCTGACAAGGTCCATAACGTGGTCCAACCCCGCGATGCGGGTGTTGAAGACAGCCCCGTTTCAGATGAAGATCAGGGCTTTATGGATGATGTGGCCGGGGATTTGATGAAAAAACTTGGCTATTAATTAGCAAAGCGATGACAGGCTTTTCAGCAATCCCGCCGTTTCTTCGTCCAGCTTGCCGTTAATTTCAGCAGGACGGAAGTGGCGCTGAAAGGCCGCCAGGGTTTTGCCCATATCCTCAATCTCATAACCAAAGTCCTGCAGCAGAATTCCGGCCTGTTGCTCATCCATATCAATGCCCTGCCCGTCTTCAGGCCAAAGGCCGATGCCATACTTGTGCAGCCGGAACCAGTCGAACAATTCACCGGGGTCTTCTTTTCGCCGGGGCGCTACGTCTGAATGGCCAACCACATTGCGCCCGGGTATGGGGTGACGCTGAATAATTTCCAGAACCAGCGTTTCCAGAGCAGCCATTTGTTCTTCGGGAAATGCCTTAAGCCCAAACTCATGACCGGGGTTGACCAGCTCAATACCAATGGAGCGCGCATTGATGTTCCTATTGCCGCGCCAAAAAGCAACACCCGCATGCCATGCCCGGTATTCTTCGGCGACCAGTTGCACGGTGTGGCCATTTTCATGGACCACATAATGGGCGCTTACCTTTGCCTGAGGATCACATAATCTGTCTATGGCTGCCTCAGCACTTTCCATGCCCGTGTAGTGCAGCACCAGCATATCGATGATCGTTCCCGCCGGTCGCTCGTCATGATTTGGGGACGGGCGCTGTTCCACTTATTTTATTCCGCGTTGCTTCTTGATGGCGTCATAGGCGGAATTGATTGCCGCCATTTTCTCATTGGCAAGGTCTATGAATTCCTGAGGCAGGCCCTGGGCCATCAATTTGTCCGGATGATTTTCAACAATTAACTTGCGATAAGTTTTTTTGATTTCATCATCTGTAGCATCGCCCGTCACACCCAGAATTTCATATGGACTGGATTTTTCAGGAGTATCAAAGCTGGCGCGCAGGCGTTCGAAATCCCGTTCGGAAAAGCCGAAAATGACGGATACCTTGGCCAGGAAATCCAACTCTGCCGGATGCACCACACCATCGGCGCGCGCGATATGAAATAACCCGCCCAGCAATTCTTCCAGGACAGCCGGTTCATGGGCAAACATCTGGCCGACCTGTTGCGCATATGGCTCAAAGCCTTGGGAGTCCTTGCGGGCCTCGTCAAACAGCTTGCCGACGCTGCTCATTTCTTCGGGCGGAATGTGGAAAATCGTTTTAAAGGCCTCGACTTCCTCGCGGGTGACAACACCATCAGCCTTGGCCATCTTGGCGCTCAGGACAATCACCGCCATGGTAAAGGCAACTTGCCGGGTTTGCTGATTTGCCCCGCCGGGGCCTGCATAAGCCGCTTCGCCCTCACGGGCTTTATCCATTCTATGGCCCGCATAGACACCGATCAGTGCGCCCAAAGGCCCACCCAGTGCCATTCCGGCAACACCGCCAATAACCTTACCCCAGATACTCATTGATTTTCCCGACCTTGATTTCAAACAACTGAGCCTAAAATAGGCAGCAACAGGCCCCCTAAACAAGTCACTCAAAGTATTTTATTTATTTATGGGGCGATACGCCCAACGGCGGGAAGCTTCAAGGCTAAATCCGCCGGGTCCACACCAAAGGTTAACCCCAGAAGATTGACCTCAACTCCTTCTTCCGCCCCGGCCAGAATACCGAACAAACCAAACAACGAAAACTGGTAACCGGTACCGCTGGGCGTCGGGGCGACGAGGGCATTTCCGGCAAGAAAATCCTTGCCAATGGCCGTCGGTGGCAGGTCCAGCTTCAATTCAGGAACCGAGCGCGCCACATATGCCGTAAAGGTGTTTGAATTGGGTCCGGGCCAAACCCGGTATTGATCCGCATAGGGATAGCTTTTGGCGGCTGCATCAATGCGCCTGATGACCTGATCGACGCCATCACCACGAATGTCGGCCAGCAGTTCTGGCATGGAGCCAAACCAACGCCCATCAGCAGGCCGGTTGGAAATGGAAACCACAGGCAAGTTACGATAAGAACGCCAACCAATGACTTCATAGACTTTGAATTCAACGCCATTTGTCGGCTTTACGGAAATCCATGTGTGGACGCCAAAAAAGCCACGCCAGCTCCAGGCCCTGGCTGCATAGACCTGAACCACTGCCTCTTTGACTAATGCGGGATCAGGGGCCATGCCGGCAGATTCCTGGCTTGCCGTACGCCAATCTCCATTGCCATGAGCCATGGATATTTTTATCCACGCCAGCGAGAAGGCACCAATGAGCACTGACAGTCCAATAATAAGGATCGAGCGGAAATTTTTCATGGGGAAGAACGTAAGCATTGAACCTGTCAACATCAACACGCGCGGATGATATAAAAGTCACGTCTGCGTGAAGCCCAATGCTTTCCCTTGGCTCCAATCATGATATAAACGATCTGTATGTTTTTGCTTTGCAATCGGAAGGCCCCACCATGCGTTTAATCCTTGTTCTTGTCGTCGCGCTCCTGATCGCCCTGCCCGTTTCGGCCCAGCAAACCTATTCTTCCTGGTCCAATCCTGAAGCTAATGACAAAACCCTGCGGGAACTTGTTGATGACTTAAACGCCCTTGTCGAAAAGGCAGAAAAGGCGCGCGCCGCCGACCCGGTCTTTTTGCGTGATCTGCGGGATCTTGTCCGCAACTATAACGCCCCCATGCAAAGCACAGTTCTCATTGATGATTTTGCGGATGGTGATTTCAAAATAAATCCGGTGTGGACGGTCAGCACAGGTCGGTACTGGATCGAAAAAGACTGGGGCTTAAGAAGCGCCGTCACCGCACAGGCCCAAACGACATCCCAACAACAAACCACAAAAACTGATGGCAAGGATGTGGCCCTGGCTATTTTCGGTGCAATCCTGAAAAACGCCGCAAAGAATTCCGGTGCGACAACGACAAGCACCCCGGCCCCACCTCAAGCCGCGACCATTCACAGTGCGGTGGATATCTCAAATGCCTTTTCCATGGAGTTTGAGCTAAGCTCGTGGCAACCAAAAGGCCGTCTGGATATAGGTCCTTATCAGGGCACCAATAAAAATTCCGGCTATCGCCTGTCTTATACACCAGGCGGCGCAATGGCCCTGCATAGAATAACCTCCAAGGGCAGCAGTATCATTCAGCAATCCACAAGCAACATTCCCCTGGAAGATAAAAAGGCCCACACCGTTATTTGGACCCGCGACAAGAACGCCCGCATGAGCGTCACCGTTGATGGTAAAGCCGTGCTGAATTTTACGGACAGGGGATTTAGCGACCCCTTCCAGGGCGTCACTATCTCCAACTCGGGCGGAGACTACATCATCAAGCGCATTGCCATTAGCAACCTGAACTAAGCAATGAGTAAGGCTAAGTGGCAATTCTGGATTGACCGTGGCGGCACGTTTACGGATATCGTTGCGCGCCGTCCTGATGGCGAGATTGTCTCCCACAAATTGCTGTCGGAAAATCCCGAACGCTACACTGATGCGGCCCTTGAAGGCATTCGCCATCTGCTCGGCGTCAACACCACAGACCCTATCCCCGCCAATTTAATTGACGCCGTCAAGATGGGAACCACAGTCGCCACCAACGCCCTGCTTGAGCGCAAGGGTGAGGCAACATTGCTGGTAACAACAAAAGGCTTTAAAGATGCCCTTCGCATCGGCTATCAGAACCGTCCACGTCTGTTCGACAAGCATATCCAATTACCGGAAATGCTCTATAGCCAAGTCATCCAGGTAAATGAAAGAATTTCCGCCCACGGTGACATTCTTGTCGCCCTGGATGAAGCAGCCGTGCGCCAAGACCTGCAGGCGGCTTTTGATACGGGTTTAAGGTCCATCGCCATTGTCTTCATGCACGCTTACCGCTTTACGGATCACGAAAATACCGTCGCCAGAATTGCTCATGAAATAGGCTTTAGCCAGATTTCTGTTTCCCATCAGGTCTCCCCCCTGATGAAGCTTGTCTCCAGAGGCGACACCACAGTGGTTGATGCCTATCTATCACCAATACTTCGCCGCTACGTTGACCGAGTCGCCCTTGAACTTGGCGACACGCGACTAATGTTCATGCAATCCAATGGGGGCCTGACCGACGCGCGCCTGTTCCAGGGCAAGGATAGTATTCTTTCCGGTCCGGCCGGCGGCGTTGTTGGTATGGTCCGCACGGCAGGTGAAGCCGGCTTCAAAAAAGTCATCGGCTTTGATATGGGTGGAACCTCCACAGACGTTTCCCATTATGACGGTGTTTATGAGCGCGCCTTCGAGACCCAGGTCGCCGGAATTCGCATGCGCGCGCCGATGATGAGCATTCACACAGTTGCCGCTGGAGGCGGATCTGTTTTGCATTTTGACGGGGCCCGTTACCGGGTTGGGCCAGATTCCGCAGGTGCCGTTCCGGGCCCAGCCAGTTACCGGCGCGGTGGCCCGTTAGCCGTTACAGATTGCAACGTCATGCTTGGCAAAATCCAGGCTAAGTTTTTCCCCCACGTTTTTGGAAAGGATGGAAACCAACCCCTGGATTATGACACTGTCAAAAAAGCTTTCAGCAAGTTGGCCAAGGAAATCGAACAAGCCAGCGGCGACAAGCGCAGCCCCGAGCAGGTGGCTGAAGGTTTCTTGATGATCGCGGTTGAGAACATGGCCAGCGCCATCAAACAGATATCTGTACAGCGGGGCTATGACATCACCCAGTACGCCCTGAATTGTTTTGGCGGTGCGGGCGGACAGCACGCCTGTCTGGTCGCCGATGCCCTGGGCATGACCACCGTGTTCATTCATCCACATGCCGGGGTGCTGTCGGCTTACGGCATGGGATTAGCCGAAATGCGGGCCATGCGTGAACGCTCGTGCGAAACCCCCCTTGACCCTGAAGGGCTTATGGCACTGGCCCCTGTTCTTAAGGAACTGGAGCACGAGACAACTAATGAAATCGAAAGCCAGGGCGTTGATAAATCTGCCATTTCCACCGTCTGCAAAGCCTACATTCGCTACGACGGAACAGACACCGCCATAAGCGTTGATTATCAGGATGAAGCTAAAATGGCCGCAGCCTTTGAGGCCGCACACAAGCAACGCTTTGGCTTTGTCATGTCCGCACGGCGTCTGGTTATCGAGACCCTGTCCGTTGAAGCCATAGGCGAGAACCAAAGCACGCTTAACCCACAACAAGCGGAAACGCCCAAAGAAACCGTGCCACCGCATGTTGAGGTTACTGAATTCGTCAGCGGATCAAAAACTCACCCAACCCCGGTATATCAACGCGAAACCATGGTTTTTGGAAATCAGATTCAGGGCCCTGCAATCATTATCGAGAAAACCGGAACAACCATTGTCGAGCCAGGTTGGCAGGCCCGGACCGGCCCGCAGGGACAGTTGATCCTGAGCCGCACCCAAGCCCGTCAATCAGCCCATGCTATTGGCACCGGCCTGAAGGGTGGCGAGGGCGCCGATCCGGTCATGTTGGAAATTTTCAACAATCTGTTTATGTCCATCGCTGAACAGATGGGTGCCGTACTGGCCAATACGGCTTATTCGGTCAATATCAAGGAACGCCTTGATTTTTCCTGTGCTGTCTTTGACAAGAATGGCGGTCTGGTCGCCAATGCACCGCACATGCCTGTTCACCTGGGCTCCATGGGGGAAAGCGTGCAGACGGTTATTAGCGAACGCGGGACCCTGATGAGCCCCGGTGACGTCAGTGTCCTTAATGCCCCCTATAATGGCGGCACCCATTTACCGGATGTCACCTTAATCACCCCGGTCTTTGATAAAGCTGGCAAGGAGGTCTTGTTCTTTGTCGCCTCGCGCGGACACCATGCGGATATCGGCGGTATCACCCCAGGTTCCATGCCGCCAAATAGTACCAGTGTAGAAGAAGAAGGGGTTCTGATTGATAATTTCCTGATGGTCGAAAAGGGGCGGTTTCGGGAAAAGGAAATGCGCGACCTTCTGGCATCCGGGCCTTACCCGGCGCGCAACCCGGATCAGAACATTGCCGATTTAATGGCTCAGGTAGCGGCCAATGAAAAAGGGGTGAGTGAGCTTAACCGTATGGTTGAGCACTTCTCTCTCGACGTGGTTCAGGCCTATATGGGCCACGTTCAGGACAATGCCGAAGAATCCGTGCGTCGGGTTCTGGATGTTCTCAAAGATGGTTCCTTCACCTATGAAATGGATAGCGGCGCTAAAATCAAGGTAACCATTTCCATTGATAAAAAGGCGCGCCGTGCGAGCGTCGATTTCAGCGAAACATCGCCGCAGCAAAAAACAAACTTCAACGCCCCATCTGCGGTTACCCGGGCGGCTGTCCTTTACGTCTTTCGTACCCTGGTTGATGACGACATCCCCATGAACGAGGGCTGCTTGAAGCCCATAGACATCATTGTCCCCGAAGGCTGTATGTTAAACCCCGTGTTCCCCGCCGCCGTCGTTGCCGGCAACGTGGAAACGTCACAAGCTGTTGTTGATGCTCTTTATGGGGCACTTCAGGTCATGGCCGCGTCACAAGGCACCATGAACAACCTGACCTTCGGCAACCAGCTCCACCAGTATTACGAAACCATTTGCGGCGGCACCGGAGCTGGGCCGGATTTCCATGGCACCGATGCCGTCCACACCCACATGACCAATTCGCGCCTGACCGACCCGGAAGTTCTTGAATGGCGCTTCCCTGTCTTGTTGGAAGACTTCGCCATCCGTCATGGCAGTGGCGGCAAGGGCAAGCATTCAGGTGGTAATGGGGTGATCAGGCGTTTGCGTTTTCTCGAAGCCATGTCAGCGGCGATCCTGTCAGGCCATCGGCGCATTCCACCCTATGGCATGGCCGGGGGTGACGACGGTGCTTGCGGTAAAAATCTGGTTGAACGGGTTGATGGCAGTAAAGTTGCCTTGGCTGAAACGGGGCAGGTTGATGTCACGCCGGGGGATGTGTTTGTTATTGAAACACCGGGTGGCGGTGGTTTTGGTAAAGATTAAATACCTGATTCGGCCTTCAAAATTGGGTTTTCTTGCCAACTGTCACCGCTGGCCACCAGGCAACTGACGCCATCAGGGCTGGTCGCTAGAATCGTAAAATGACCTTCCTGGGACGCAAATACTTCGACAACAATTCCATTATAATTAATGCCGTTGGAAACCTGGCGCTCCCCATAATTTTCTTTTAGCCGTTCAATAAATTTCACCCTGTCGACGCAAACGCTTTCGGCCGTCGCACCCATGGGGAAGGACAGAACAGAAAACGAAAAAACAAAGAAGAAAGCCTTCGCTGCTAACATCTTTTTCATGTGTTTCCGGCCCCAACGTGCAGCCCCTTAAGGCCCGCAAAAAAATAACACTAATGATTGCAACGCAGTAAGTTTTGCGAATCCAATCGACTTCCTAATCATACTAAATCTTGTGATATTATACAAAAGTAAACCCATATATTGGGCCATCTCTTTGCGTCGCCTTGTCTTCATCTTGGCCATGCCAACACGCCAAAATTCACCACGCCACTTGCCCACAGCTTATCCCCAGAAATTTCTCCTTATCCACAGATGCATGAGCTTATCCACAGTTCATCCAATTGATGGTGCGAAAACAGCAGCCTACCATTTACAGACGTAGACACGCTGTTTGGGGGCTCTGTCTTGTCATGATTCCCGATCAATTGTGTTTAAACATCTTCACAACATCTGGGACTGTGATGTGCAATTCTGGCTTTAAAAGCGCTGTGATAAAGGGGCACCACACGTGATATTGCCTCCACGTTCATCGGCGCTCAAACTGCCAACCCTGGCTTTTATCGGCGGGGCCTTGTTGTGTATGCCAAACACAGCCTTGGCGGCAGGCCTTGAACAAGAACTGGCCCAGTTCATCAACCAGCACCCTTTAGTGAAGGCTGGCAAGACAGCAACTCAATCCGCCCAACAGGTCATTAATCAATCAAGGGCAGGCTATTTGCCGACTCTTTCAGCAAGCGCAACAGCAGGACCGCAACACATTGATAACCCGACAACTCGGGCAGCGAACGAAGACTGGCAGCGCACCGCACAAACCGTGTCCCTGACGTTGACCCAAAATCTCTTTAACGGGTATCTCACTCATTCGACTGTTCGCACGGCGCGTCTAAACAAATCCCTGGCGAACATCACCCTTGAAGGGACGCTGCAAAACACCCTTTTTGAAGGAACGTCAGCCTATGTGGATGTGCTTCGCCAGTATCGGCTGGTCCAGTTAGCCCACAGCAATGAGGCAACAATCCAACGTCAGTTACACCTTGAAGATGAACGTGTGCAGCGTGGTTCGGGTATCGCTGTTGATGTGTTGCAATCTAAATCCCGCCTGCAAATAGCCAAGGAGCGCCGGGTCGTTTTTGAAGGCGCCCTTGAAGATGCCATCAGCCGCTATGCCCAGGTCTTCGACCGGGCCCCGGATATTGAAGCAATGTATGATCCGGTGCCACCCGTTGAAATGATTCCCAGTGAGCTTAGAAAGACCATCGAAATTGCAATTCAGGAAAATCCGGCGATTACCAATAGCGCCGTTACGGTGGAGTTGGCGCGCGAGCGTCGCCGCACGGTGCTGTCTGAATATTCACCGGTGATTGATGTTGTTGGCACCGCCAACTACGAAAAGCACAATGCGGGCACACTGGGCACACGTCGTGATTATTCCGTTCAATTACAAGCTAATTGGAATCTGTTTACCGGTTTCACAACAGCTGACGGCCTGACCCAGGTCGCCTATGATTACGGTACCAGCCGCAGCAACCACAACCAGACGGTCGATAAAGTAATCGAACAGGTAAGGCTTTCCTGGCAATCGTTAGTGACAACGCGTTCACGCCTTGAGCTTTTGGAAAACGCCGTGAATATCGCAGCTGAAGTCTTCATCTCACGCAAAAAATTACGTGAAGCAGGCAAAGAAACTGTGATTAATGTTCTTGATGCGGAAAACGAAGTCTCGAACGCGCAAATCAATTATACTTCCGCATCCTATGATGAACGGCTGGCTATTTATCAACTGCTGCTATCCATGGGCCGCCTGAACCCGTCCTACCTGAAACTGGCGATGAATAACAAGCCCTGAGCAGAGAGCATTTCCGGACTAATATAAACCACTCTGATGGGGTAGACTGGTTTGCCCGGGTAGGCGCATCCCGCCGCGCGATGCCATAGAATCGGGCAAGAGTCGCAACGCTCCCGACGGGCCAGTATGCCCCACCGAAGGCCATATTCTTTTGCCCCGTGACGTCGTCGCGCGTCTTATCCGATGCTATGGCATCGCATCGCGACACCCTTCTAGTCACGAAACAAAATAACATGGTCAGAATGGTTTATATTAGTCCGGAAATGCTCTAAGCGTCTCTTTCTTCCCAAAGAGCCTTGATCTCATCTGCCAGGGTCATTGCATCAAAGGGCTTGGCGATAACGCCCAGGGCCCCCAGTTCCTTGAATCTGGCAACCTCTGCCTCCATCACCTTGGCCGTCATAAATATGACCGGGATATCTTCGAACCCAGGTAGTTTTTGTAGTGCTTGAAAAGTTTCCGGGCCATCCATGCCTGGCATCATGACGTCCAGCAGGAATAGATCCGGGTTGAATTCAGGTGCCACGGATAAAGCATCCTCACCATTTGAACATGACCTGACCGTCAAACCGCCAATGGCCTCAAGAGCCATTTTGGCAACTTCCTGAATGTCTTCTTCATCTTCAACGTGAAGAATTTTGTTTAATTCTGTACTCAAAATGGCGCGCCCCCTGAAAACTTTCGTCCCTTTTTAAGATGGAAGTTATTCTACATATGTCCAGTATTAATTCACGTTGTATTTAACAAGCATTAGTTCCCTTGGACTGACTTGCGGAAAGATCGGCAAGGATCCATCGCCATATAGCCTGATAAAGCCATGCTTCATATCAGGGAATCCGCCCCCCGCGTCATCAAATTTTCGGACCTCAAGGGTAACGTTGATGCTCTTGTCCTGGACAGTTTCATTCTTACGCCAGATCAACGTAGGATTGTCTCGTGGCCTTCCTTCAAAAGGTGTGACAATTCTATGGAAGACTTCAATCGGTGGCCCGTAGCGCTCTTCCAGATATGAAATCACGTCTTTAAATCCGGTCTCAAAAAAGATGCTATGGGTATGGGTTAATTTTTTGCCGTCATAGCGCCCGATCGCCTGCGTTCCCTTGTACAGGATTCCATTGGTTTTAAACTGCGCCACGATGTGGTCCGGCCAGTTAACACTTAGAGCACAAAAATGCACATAGCCATTTTGCTTGATGATACAGCTATTGTCATTGCCCTGGTGTGTCATCCCCAACTTAAGGGATAGTCCCAGCATTAAACCTGTTCCGGGAGGGGCAGGAACAACAGTCACTTTGTTCTGAATCTGCTCCTCGGGTTTTTCTTCAACTTTCTTCTCCGTCTTTTTCACAGCCTTTTTCTCGGCCTGCACAGAAACCGGAGCAGGCTTTTCCATTTTTACAGGTTCAACCTGCTTCACAGTGACCTGCGGTTTGGGTTTTCCCGGCAGAAACGTCTTCGCCTCCACAGCGGGGCTTGGCACAACCGGTACCGGGGCGGGTTCTGGGACCGGGACTGGTTCCGGGGGTGGGGCTGCTGGTTCTGGGACCGGAGTTGGTTCTAAGACCGGAGTTGGTTCCGGGGGTGGGATTAGTTTTTCAGTTGGGACGGTGGGTTTTGTCACTGGCTCGGGCTGAGGCTCCTTTATCTGTGGAACCCTGGGGGTAGCGGGCGGCAAGTCGATAATTACCCGCGGCGTTTCACGACTGTGGCCCGTCGACAGCTTTTCCAGCATCCAACCCTGAAGGCTACGTGCTTCGTCCTTTAAGAATTCCTTGGCCGGGGCCAGATACTCTTGAGCAAAAGAAGGGGCATCGGATACACTGTCAACACCTTCCTGAGAAGATTGATGATTATCAGCCATCAAAACCGGAAGCAGTTGGCTTCTTTCCATCGCCTGAGAGCCGGAGACCACCAAAATAGAGCCAAACCCCAAACAAAAAGCAAAAATAAAACGTATCTTCTTCATAGGCATAAGGTGGACAAACTTAAAAGATTACTAAATACGGATTGAGTATCAGCCACTGGTAGGCTTATTAATATAGAAATAGGTTTAAATAACGCTAACCAAGCCTCACTTACTCTATCCATCCAGAGTTCTCAGGGCTCGGTTCTATCCAAATTTTGCCTTTCTATGCTGTAGAATGGCGAACCATAGAAAAAAGCACCGCAATATTTCAATGAGCAAACATTCTTTTGTACCAGTGACAGAGATTTCGCCCCAAGTCGACGGGCGAACATCAAGCCCTTCGTTTGATGAGCAAAATCTCATCAAGGTTCTGGAAATGTCTTCAGACATCGTTTGCGTTTGCAAAGCCGGCACCATAACAAGTGTCAACTCCCATGGTGTTTACCTTTTAGGCGCGAAAAATGAAGACGAACTTATCGGCAAGCCTTTTTCCGACTTTCTAGCCAATGAATATTCTGCGGCTATCGACGATTTCATAGCTATCCTGGCCGAAGAAACAGAGCCTTTCCCGGCCAAGCTGATCACTTTGGAGGAAAAGGAAATTGGCGTCAAAATCAACTTGTACGTGGCGCGTGAATTTGGTGATGATATGGCCATCATTCTGGCCCGCGATGTCACCAACCAAGTGCGAATGTCAGAAGCCATCCAGCGAAGCGAGGCCAGATATCGCAAACTGATTAATAATGCCCTGGATTTGATCTGCACCTGTAAAGACGGCACCATCAACTACATAAATGAAGCCGGTGTCGCCATGTTGGGCCGTAACAATTCAGATGAGGTGGTCGGAAAAGAGATTTCAGAACTTTTTCATCCCGATTACTACGAAATTTTCTCTGAAAATCTTGATTCTCTGGTTGCTGAAAACATGATGTTTCCAACCCGCATTGTCAGGGCTGACAATTCTTACATTGATGTGGAGGTCGGGCTCAGTACAATTGATATTTCTGGCTCCCACCTGATGATCGAAGCACGCGACATCACCGATCACAATCAGGCCGTGGAAGCTCTATACCAGGTCAATAAAAACCTGGAACAAAGAGTCGAAGAAAGAACCCGTGAACTAACGACAGAAATTTCTCGGCGCCAGAAAGTCGAAGAACAGCTCCGCCATTCGGCCTCTCATGATGGCCTAACGGGGCTTCCAAACCGGGGCCTTTTAATGGACCGCATCAGCACGGCCTTGGCCAGGGGACATCGCGAAGAAAGCAGGTATGCTCTTCTTTTTATTGATCTTGATGGATTCAAGGCGCTCAACGATAGCCTGGGTCACGAGGCCGGGGATCATTTATTGATAGAAGCAGCACACCGGATTTCCAACCATATTCGTGAAACTGATACGGCGGCCAGAATTGGCGGCGATGAGTTCGTCATTTTGTTAAGCGACATATCAGGCCAGGCATCAGTCAAACTATTTGCGGAAAAACTTACAGATATTATTTCCGACCCCTATCCGGTCGGTACAGCAAAAGACGAAATCAGCGCCAGTATCGGCATCGCCATGTATCCTGAAGATGCAACCACAAGTAACGTGCTGTTGAAAAGAGCGGATGAAGCCATGTACAAAATCAAGAATAGTGGTCGCAACGGCTTTGGTTTTGCATCTGACAAATACTAAGGAAGTTTATTTTGGATCTGCATGAGCTTTACGAATCTCGAGGATTTCATCCAACGCATCATTAAAATAACCGACGATGTCGGGGGAAAACTGACTGCCAACACCATCATTAATAAACTCAACCGCCTTTTCAACGGACCATGCCTTCTTGTAGGGCCTTGCCGAAGTCAGGGCATCAAACACATCGCAAACAGATGTGATCTGCCCTTCGATGGGTATCTCGTCACCCTTCAGGCCATTTGGATAGCCGCTGCCATCCCATTTTTCATGATGAGTAAGGGCGATAACATAGGCCATCTTCATGATACCGTGATCGTGATCGCCAATAATATCAGCGCCAATAAGTGAATGACCTTTCATGATTTCCCATTCATCAGGTTCAAACTTTCCCGGTTTCAACAAGATATCATCTGAAATTCCAATTTTTCCCACATCGTGCATGGGGCTGGCTTGCAGAATTTGCTCGGCCATTTCTTCGCCCAGCCCAGCCTGAAGTGCCACGCAATAACAGCTTTTAGACATCCGAATAACGTGCATACCGGTTTCGTTATCCCGGTATTCTCCAGCACGTCCCAAACGCTGAATCAATTCCAGGCGTGTATCTTCCAACTGTTGAGTACGCTCCTTGACCTTGATCTCCAGCATTTCTGCCTGGCGTTTCCTTTCTTTATATAAATAGCGAATTTCCAACATGTTATGGATGCGATTGATAACCTCGGCCCTATCAAAAGGTTTTGTAACAAAATCCTTGGCACCACATTCAAGGGCTCGCAGGCGGGTTTCCATATCCTGTTGGGCGGTCAATACCAGTACGGATAGATAGTCATCTTCCTGAACATTGCGAAGTTGATCCATGACCTGGAAACCATCCAGATAGGGCATTTGAATGTCAAGCAGGATAAGGTCGAATTTATTCTTTTGCTGTAGTCCCAGCACCGCACGTGGATCAGTCGTGCTCTGGACATTTTGAAACCCATCAACCTCAAGCGTCATTTCAAGTAATTTGACATTCGTCGGGTTGTCGTCAACGATCAGGATTAAAGCATCCTTATAGCGTTCTTGGCGTTCCGTCATATTCCAGCGCACTCTTCAACAAAGCATTTAGATAAGACCTTCTGAAGCCCTTTTAAGTAATGTTAGTACGTTCACCCATAAAAAAAAGCAAAAAAAATCCGGACATAACGCCAAAGGCTTTTTTTACGACTTAATTCAATCTATCAGGTGAATAAGCGTCAGTCATCGAGCTTGAAACATTAATAAGCTGCAACTATTTTTCAGCACTTCCCAATAAACGACGCCATGTCATTTCAATCGGCAGGTGCTACAATTAATATATAATTAATATACCATCCATTATTTTTATGTTAGCAACAGACAATCACACGGGAATATCCGTATAATAATTTTAAAATGGCTTCTCCTCTAAAAATCCTTCTTATCGAAGATAATCCTGACCATCGCGCCAAGATTGAAGATCTCCTGCGCCCGATGGCTGAAAATGTTGAACTTATCTCTATAGACAATTTCGATCAGGCCATCGAAGAGATTGGCCACAACCGGCATGGCGCCTATCTGGTCAGTCGTGAATTTTCTGATGATCGCGGTCTTGAAATCGTTTGGGAAATTTCAGGAAAAGGCTGCAAAGGTCCGGCGTTACTACTTGCCGATGACGATAATCCTGAACATGAAAGCGAAGCCGTCAATCTGGGAGCCATGATCTATCTGGTCCGCGATCAATTGAATTCGCCTTTTCTGGAACGCATGATTCGTCATGCGACAGATAGAAAACGCTATGAAGACAACATTCGCGGTGATCAGGAAGTTTTGATCCAACGAATGATGGATTTACAGGATTCCAGCGAACGGTTCGAAGCACAAAGTGCTGAATATATTCAAATGGCTGAAGACCTGACTGTCGTACAAAGCGAACTTCAGGCGGCCCTGACCGATGTCACCCAAAGCAAGCAAGACCTGGAAAAACTGAACCAGGAAAAAGACCGCTTCTTTTCAATCATCGCCCACGACCTTAGAAGCCCCTTCACATCCCTGCTGGGCTACACCAGCATGATCGCCATAGCCGCCGACAAAATGCCGCCGGAGAAAATCATTTCAAGTGCCATCAATATCAATGAAGCGGCAAATAATGTCTTCGCGCTTCTGGAAAACCTTCTGGAATGGGCGCGTTTGCAAATGGATCAAATTCCAAGTGAGCCGCAAGATCTGGATATACAGGATCTGGTCAGTAAAACCACTGATGTGCTTGGGCCTGTTGGCGAGGATAAGGGTATCCTGGTCGAAAACAATGTGCCTGATGATCTGGAAGCCTTCGCCGATGCCCATATGATCGATACAGTTATCCGCAATTTGACCAACAACGCCATCAAGTTCACGAATGCAGGTGGCAAGGTTTCAATCGATGCCCGGATAAAAGACGACACATGCCAAATTTCTATCTCGGATACAGGGGTGGGAATGACCCCCGATCAGTTGGAGAAAATGTATGTTATTGGCGACAAGAACTCAACCAAGGGAACCAGTGGTGAAGCTGGTACCGGTTTGGGACTTCTGCTGTGCAAGGACTTGATGGATAAGTGCAACGGGTCAATCTCCGTGGAAAGCACGCCCGGCGAAGGCTCAACTTTTACCATCAACCTGCCCACCGCCTAGATTGTTATTCTAAAGCCCTGTCCCTTGCGGCATCGCCAAAGGCCTCAAACAAAGCGCGCGAGAATGGGTTTTCCATTGCTCTATATTCCGGGTGCCATTGAATACCCACGGCAAAGCGCCTGGCAGCGCTGACTGTGACGCCTTCAATCAGGCCATCCGGGGCAATGGCTTCTACGGTTAGTCCATTACCCAGGCGCTCGATCCCCTGTCCATGCAGTGAATTGACATCAATTTTGGTCGATCCGGCCAATTGAGCAAACAAGCCGCCTTCAACCAAAGTTACCTCGTGCGCGATGTCATAGCGAACATCCATGGGCTGGGCTCTATCACTTCGATGATCCAGCAGGTACGGCTCTTCAAACACCCGTTGAAACAGGCTGCCGCCGTAAGCGACGTTAAGTTCCTGAATACCGCGACATATACAAAGAATTGGAACCCCGGCATCAACGGCCTGACGAATCAAAGGCAAGGTCGTCGCATCCCGGTAAGGGTCATGGGCTGTCCCCTCCACGCTGTCGGAACCATCGTAGTGATAGGGTTCCACATTGGAAATACTGCCCGTAAACAACAAGCCGTCAACGTGGTTGATCAGGCTCGCGCGGTGCAACTTGTCTCCCAGGGTCGGGACAATCAGCGGCACCGCCCCACATGTTTGGTCCAGTGCCTCCACATACATTTGCGGCGCACTGTCATAAGCATAACCATCTATATCTTTGCGACAGCCGGACACGCCGATAATGGGAGGTGCTTCTTTTGTATTCATACAAAAGGACCTTGCCAGCAAAATTTAGGGATTTCAAGAGATGACCGGCAGTGAATTCATGAAGAGAAATTGCACGCCTTCGCCCCTTTGCCCCGACCATGATCAATGCTGGTGATTTCACGAGTCCTTTAAGACTCTGCCCCTATTTTTCGACTGAGGCGCAGGTGCAACTCACCTTCGGGGGCCGATAATTTAGTCCACGTCCAGCCACGATCCTGCAATTCAGGATACAGCAACACAGGGTCACGGTCATGGATAACAACGAGCGTATCACCCATATCCGGGCTTTCCAGCAAGGTCAGGATATGGACCAGTGGACGGGGGGCCTCAAGACCGCGCACGTCAATTGTGGTTTCGGTTTCTTTATTTGAAATAGAAGCGCTCACATGGCTCGCCTTTTCCTTATCCGCAGCAGACAGAACCGGGCAAGGCGTTGGCGGCAATTCTTTTTCAGGACTAATCATCTGATCAAGGTAAGAGGGGCGGCCCATGCTGTATTTGACGGACGTCAAAAATCTATAAAACAGCATAATCTTCAACGCCTTCCTTGAAGAACGCAAACCCGCGTCCAAGGGACGCTAGAAATAAGGTTAAACGCCTAAGTGCAGAACGTGGATATCCGGGTTGGCGGCAAGTTCGGATGAGTCTCCGCTAAAGACAACCTTGCCCTTGACCAGAATCAGGCTTTTATCAGAAACCTTGAGCAGGGCATCAACATCTTTATCAACGATAATGGTGGCGATGCCAGTTTCCTTAACTTGTCGGACGACAGACCAGATTTCCTTGCGCATAAACGGGGCCAACCCTTCCGTCGCCTCGTCCAAAACCAGTAACTGCGGGTTCGTCATCAAGGCCCGGCCAATGGACAACATCTGTTGCTCGCCGCCAGAAAGTTGATTGCCCATATTGCCAAGGCGTTCAGCCAAACGCGGAAAACTTTGCAATACCCTCTCCAGGGTCCACTGCGAGGAATCATCATTGCCAGGGCGCGCCGTCATAATGAGATTTTCCTCAACACTTAAATCAGGAAAAATCCCACGCCCTTCAGGAACCAGCCCCAAACCCAAACGGGCGATAACATGGGGCGGTGACGCAGTAACATCGTTGCCAAATATCTTGATCTGACCTTCTGTGGCTGGCGTCAACCCGAAAATGGAGCGAATAGTGGTGGTCTTGCCCATGCCGTTTCGGCCCATCAGGCCAAGGCATTGCCCCGCTCGGATGTCCAAATCTATACCGTGCAATATATGGCTGGCTCCATAATGGGTGTGCAAGCCGCGGACTTCCAGGATGGGGGGCTCCGCATTCATTCGTCGTCCTCCACCGTGCCCAGATAGGCATCCTGAACATCTTGTGAATTACGGATTTCATCAGGTGTGCCCGTCGCCAAAACCTTACCATTGACCATCACCGTCAGGCTGTCGGCCAGTGCAAACACGGCATCCATATCATGCTCGATTAATATCACCGTACGTTCCAGTGACAGGCGCTTGATCAACTCGATCATCTTTTGCGATTCATCTGCACCCATACCGGCCAGGGGTTCATCAAGCAAAAGCAGTTCCGGCACGCTCGCCAGCATCATGCCAATTTCAAGCTGGCGCTGCTCGCCGTAATTCAGGGCGGAGGCCACCGTATCAATGCGCCCATCCAGACCACAAAGAACCAGAGCCTGTTCTGCACGCTCGCGAATTTCCGTATACGCCTTGGCAGGCCTGAAAAATCGCATGGATGTGGAAAGTCTGGATTGGGCGCCAAGCCAGCAATTCTGCAAACAGGTAAACTCGGGGAAAATATTGGTATTCTGGTAGCTACGCCCAATGCCCAGTTGAGAAATGGCAAAAGCAGGCATATCCGTCAGATCGTGATCCTTGAAACTAATACGCCCCCCACTTGGTGGTAGATCGCCGGACAGCAAATTAATAAGCGTCGTCTTACCAGCGCCATTGGGGCCGATAATGGCGTGAACTTTCGAAGCCTGAAAGTCAATGGTGATGTTATCGACAGCAACCAGTCCACCAAAAGTCTTACTCAGGTTTTCTATACCCAGAAGAGGGGCGCTCATTTCACATCCCCCTTCTTGTCCGTCAGTTTGGCGATCAATCCGGCAATGCCGCCCGGAAGGAACAAAACCACGGCGATAACGAAGATGCCCATAGGCAGCAACCAGTGGGCGCTCCATATCTCCTGCAAGTAATCCTGTAGGAAGCCCATTGCGAAGGCCCCTAGCACCGGCCCGTAAAGTGTTCCCATACCGCCTAGAATAACCACCATCATAATGGTGCCTGATTCATGCCAGCCCAGGTGAGCCGGGCTCATGATGCCAGCCAAATTGGCTTCAAGGAAACCGGCAAAACCGGCCAGGGTTCCGGCAATAACGAAGCTGATCAACTTGTAACGCTGGGTGTTGAAGCCAAGGGCGCGGGTCCGTGCTTCGTTGGCGTGGATGCCACGAATGACCTGTCCAAAAGGGGCCTTCAAAATGATTGAAAGGACCAGATAGGAAATGATCAAACTGATCAGAACAAAATAATAAAAACTATGCGGATTGTTCAGATCGAGAAGTTGAAAATCACCAATAAAGATGGTGGGTTTGTAGAAAATAAAGATACCGTCCGATCCACCCAGATCCTGATTTTCATTGAAGTAGTAGTAGAACATCTGGGCGAACGCCAAGGTGATCATGATGAAGTAAATGCCCGATGTCCTGACCGAGAACCAGCCTATAACCAGCGCCGCCCCGGCGGTAACCAACAGGCAAAACGGCAGGGCAATCCAGATGCTAACCGGCCCCGCCTCGGGCGTAATGATCGCCAACATGTAGCCTGACAGGCCAAAAAAGGCGGCATGGCCAAAACTGACCAGCCCGGTAAAACCAATTAGCAGGTCCAGGCTCATGGCAAAGATGCCCATGATCATCAAACGGATGACCAGTTCCTGATAGAACTCGTCACCAAATAACGGGAAGGCGGTTAGGCCGGCAAGCAACAAAATCAACAAAGCTAATAGGGGACGAGAATGAGTCATGTCACGCCTGTCTGCCGAAAAGGCCTTGGGGCCGCCATATCAAAACCAGCGCCATCAGGGCGTAAATAACCATGGATGAGAATTCCGGTAGCAGAATCTTGCCAAAGGTATCGGCCAGTCCGACCAACATAGCACCAACAAAAGCCCCTTTGAGCGAGCCGATACCACCAATAACGATAACCACGAAGGAAATGATGAGTATGTAATCCCCCATACCCGGATAGACGGAGCTGAGCGGCGCATCAATCATGCCGGAGAAACCGGCCAGCGCCGCGCCAAGGCTGAAGACAATGGCAAAAACACGGCTGATGTTAATGCCCAGAGCCTGTGTCATTTCCCGGTGGGTCGCCCCGGCCCGGATCATCATGCCTAGTTTGGTCTTGGAGATAACCACATACATGCCCGCCGCCACAACCATACAAACGAAAGAGACGAACAGTCGATAAACAGGGTATTCCTGATTGCCCATAGGGATCGATGCGGAAAGAATTTCCGGTACAGGCACACTGTAAAAGTCGCTGCCCCAGAGGATCTTTTGCATTTCATTGAGGATCAATATCAGGCCATAGGTAAGCAGCACCTGATACAAATGGTCACGTTTATAAAGAAATGAAATCGCCAGACGTTCGATGACGTAGCCAAAAACGATCATGATCGGCAGGCCGAGCAGGATTGCCATCCACAAAGACTCCGTAATACCAAACAGCCAGAATGATAAGTAAGCGCCGATCATATAGAACGCGCCATGGGCCAGGTTGATGATACCCATCATGCCAAAGATCAGCGTCAGGCCACTAGCCACCAGGAACAGGGTAAAGCCATATTGCACCCCGTTTAAAACCTGAATAAGAAAAGTCGCTAAATCCATAACTTTAAGAATGCTTCTCTCAGTAATCAGTGATGTCGGTAAAAAGGAACCCCGACCACTGCCAGGATAAACAGCGGGCCGGGGTTCCTGGATTTTACCCTCAAGAGGTTAGCCCATTTTGCAGCCGGCAGCCGGATCAGCCAAAGCTTCGGCGGCAATGCCAAGAAATTTCTGCTGACCGTCTTGAACCTGACGCAGATAGATATTCTGGATCGGGTTATGGGCCTTGGACATGGACCATGGTCCACGCGGACTATCAGGAACATTAGAAGTTTCCATGGCCTCGATAACATCAGCCGTGGATTCAACATCACCACCAACCGCAGCAGATGCCTGCAACAGCAGTGACCCTGTATCATATCCCTGAACGGAGAAGACGTTCGGGCCTGCACCAAAAGCGGCTTGATAATCGGCGCGGAACTTGTGATTCTCAGCGTTATCAAGGTTGGAAGCATAGTGAAGGGTCGTCTTGATGCCTTCAGCTGCTGATCCGGCGGCTTCTTCCACGCCTTCAGTCAGGAAGCCCGGACCATAAAGCGGGATTTTGCCCTTAAGGCCTGCAGCTTCATAATCCTTCAAGAATTTGATCGCGCCGCCGCCTGAGAAAAAGGAGAAAACGCAATCAGGCTTCAAAGCGGCAATTTCAGACAGATGCGCCTGGAATTCCACATTCGGGAACGGCAGCAAGATGTCCTTGACGGATTTACCGCCCATGGTCGCAAAACCGTCACGGCCAGCGGCCATCATCTGAATACCAGCACCGTATTTCCAGGAAATGGTGACACAGGTCTTATGACCTTCCTTACCCATCAACACGCCGCCTGGATATGCAGGCTGCCAGTTGGAGAACGAGGTGCGGAAGATATTTGGCGCACACAACGGGCCGGTCACGGCGTTAGATCCAGCATTGGGGACGATCATGATCGGTGTTTTGCGCTGCCCCATAATCTTGGCCATGGCCGCAGCAATACCGGAATGAACAGGGCCAACCAGGAAGTCTACTTTTTCCTTTTTAATCAGCTTGTTGGTATTTTGCGGTGCTTTTGGCACAGACATTTCACTATCCAGCGCAACATATTCAACCGGACGCCCCCCCATGCGCCCACCAGCTTGTTCAATGCGCATTTTCATAGCGTTGGTGATTGAATTTCCAAGCATGGCATAGGTGCCGGAATAGGGCAGCAAGATACCAACCTTGATGGGCGATGTGGCCCCGATGGCAAAACGGGTTGGAACAAAACTACTTGCTGCAACCAGACCGGTGGTTGCGGCAGCACCGGCCATAAAATGGCGGCGTGATTTATTGTTTTTATTCATGGATAAAAGACTCCTTTTTTGTCCCCCAGTAGGTTTACGCATCGGTTTTCTTGTTTTCCACGACCCCACATTATGACCTTGGATGAAATCCTATGCCATGCCGGGATTAGAGTCACTATTTCAGATGTTTCATCGCCAGAAAATGCTTCAATATCCACATTACGACTGGCCGACGATTTTCAGCATATCGTCATCCTGACCCTGATAGTGATAGAAGCCTTGATCATCCACAAGAAAGACAAGGCCGGTAACGTACCAACCATCCTTGAAAGCAGCTTGGCTGCGTGCTTTCTGATGCCAGTATTCACGGGCCACAGAATCACTTTGCACCCACAGGACGCCAGGAATTCCAGGATCATTGATTACTTCGCCATTTTTACTGACCAGCTTCACTTTAGTTCCGGGGAAAGGCTTTCCCGTTGATCCGGTTAAATAGTCGTTCGGTTGATTGCCCATATACATGATGAGTGCCTCCGTCGCCCCACTCCCCTGCAAAATAGGGTTTCCGGTGGCAGCCATCCATTGTTCAGCCAAGGCCCTGGGAAGATCTTCCCCGGACGAGATAAAATGACGCACGCAGGCGAATCCCTGAAAACCTGCAAAGCCCTGCTGAAGCAGAACGTCGTATAGGGTCGGCACGCTGAAAACTACATGAGGGCGATGTTTATGGACAACTTCGCCGACAGCTTGAGCTGATGGCCATCCCTCGTGAAGAATAATGCTCGCCCCAAGGCGCAGCCCCGCCAACAAACAATGGCCAAGAGAATATGCAGAAAACAGCTTCGAGGAACAAAAAATCCTGTCCCCCGGCCCAACCCCGAAAACCGACCCCAGAAAACCATCAATGGTCAGCATAGAGCGCAAACAGTGCACTACGGCTTTGGGCTCCCCCGTCGTGCCAGAAGTGTACATCCACAGCGCCATATCGTCTGGATCAAGCATATGGCTATCTAATGACGCCGGTTGTTCTTTCATCAAGTCAGCAAAAAAAGGCAGGCCGGGGCTGGCCACATCAAGCACGACAAGGGGTGCTGGCGCAGGTAGCTGAAACATGGCCTGAGCACAAAGATCAACATACTGGGTATCCACAAGGAAAAGCTTACAAGCGCTGTCTTGGACGATATTGGTCAGGTTGCGGCTGGAAAACTGCAAATTCAAAGAAACCGGGACGGCCCCGATTTTCAATGCCCCCAGATAGGCATAAATATGCTCGGGACGATCATCGGCCATGATCAGAATTCGGTCCCCGGCGTTAACACCCAACACGCCCATGGCATGGCCTGCACGGCATGCGGCTGCATCCAGTTGAGCGTAGCTGACAGAGGTCCGTTCGGTCAGAATTGCCGGGTTTTCGCCTGAAGATATTTCTAGACCCTGCTCAAGCAGAATATCCGCACCGTTCATTTTCACGTTCTTTGATATGCCTTCGTGCACTGCCACATGTAGAGAATAACTGTTAGCCACCCAAACTATATTCCGACGCAGGCAGCCCCCTGTAAAGCGAGTCTATAATCTACTTTAAGCCATAATAATAAAAATATCGAATTGCGAAGTGCACGGCTGAGCCCTAACATTAGCCCGGACAAACAAAGAATTAATTGGGACCCACTCGGGATCAGCCATGCTGAAATGGATATTCGGAAAAAGAAAAGGCAAACGTAAAGCCAAGCCCGGAATCGGCAAAAAACCCCCTTACAAAAAGGCACGCGATATTGCCGATAAGGGAAGTGTCGATGAGCGCAAAAAGCTAGCCGCCCACGAGGATATGGAGCCTGAAATCCTCTACTATCTGGCCTCGGACAAGGCCCCTGAGGTGCGCCGGGAAATTGCTGAAAATGTCGGCACTCCCTTACAGGCAGATGCCATTTTGGCGAAAGACCCCAACGAAGAGGTGCGTTGTGAGCTTGCCCGCAAAATCAGTCGCCTGATTCCGGACTTGAAACCGGAACAAAATGAAAAGCTGGCCAACATGGCCATGCAAGTTCTGACGACCCTGGCCCGTGATGAGTTGCCACGCGTAAGAGCAATTGTTTCCGAAGAACTAAAACATACAAAAAATATCCCTAAGAAGATCATCACCGAGCTGGCCGAAGACCTGGACGACATCGTCTCGGCTCCTATTTTGGAATATTCACCCCTGCTTAGTGGTAAGGACCTGTTAATGCTGGTCGCCAGCGGTATGAAAAGCAAGAAATTGGCCGCCGTCGCCAGACGCCCCAAGATCGATACACAGGTTGTCGACGCCATTGTCGACACCGGAGAAACTGAAGCCATTCAGGATGTTCTTGGCAACGAGACTGCCCAAATCAGTGACAACGCATTCGATAAGATATCTGATCACGCTGAAACTCATGAGCAGATTCAACATATGATGGTTGACCGCGATGATCTGCCAGTCAGCACGATCCAGCGCATTTCACGTTTCGTCAATGGCAGCCTTATGGAAACCTTGATCAATCGCCATCGAGGACAAAAAGAACTCGTCGATGAACTGCGCTCCACCGTCAAAGACCGTATTGACCGCGGTGAAACCATGGAGACAGAGGAAGATACTTATGAGCCGGCTTCCGTAAGGGTCGAAAAAGATTTTGCTGCTGGTATTCTTAACGAAGAACACCTGCAAAAAGCCCTGGCGGAAGACGACAACACTTATGTGCGTTTCGCCCTGGCAAAGCTTTCCGGTTTCCAGAGCGAAGATGCCTCAAAAATGATCAGCACCGGCATCGGCAAAGCAATTGTTTCCCTTAGCTGGAAAGCCGGCTTGACTATGAAAACGGCCGTAAAACTGCAAACCCAGATCGGCCGCGTCAAGCGCGGCAGTGTGTTGCAAGGCGATGCAAACGGCAACTACCCCCTTACCGCGGATGAAATGGACTGGTATCTGGAAAGTTTCCTCTAGCTTTATTCCACTTGTGCGGCCCAGGCTATTGAGAACTGGTGCACGACTAAGTTATTTCTGTTCAAGACTGTATAACCACGATGATAACCCCGGACACCACCAGGATTATGCTCAACACCATGCGCAAGGTGATGGTTTCACGTTTAAAAAGCAGCAAGCCCATCAACATTGTGAATACTGGTGAACAAGCAACGATGGGCGCAACGGTTAGCAACTGTCCGAATTTCAACGCTGTATTCAATGAATAAATGGAAATTCCATTTATTATTCCGGCCAGAGCAAACCAGCCGTAACCCCATGAAAAATCAACAAACTTGCGGCGTTGCATCTTGAAAAAGATTAGCGAAACCAGCAAGGAAACCGAATAACTGACCAATCCTGCAAAAAATGGATCCGGTAGTTCTTTAAAACCAATCATGGTGATCGGGTGGCCAACGGCGCGGAAAAAAGCTGCCCCCAGGGGAAGTAGCATTGCCCATAAGGGCCAACCCCGAGGCTCGCCCCTGGCTGGTTTGATTGCTGTCACAACGATTCCCGCAACGACACCTCCGGTACCGATGGCGATGGGCAAGGTAAGGGTTTCATCTAGCAGGATAATGGCAAAAAATGCGGCAAAGATCGGTGCTGTCGCAGCCAACCCACTGGTTAGGGTCGGCCCCATAAGCTTGACCCCGGCAACGGCCAAATTGACAGACAAAGCCGGACGAAACAAGCCGACCAAGGCGAACAGAAGCGCTGCCTTTGTAAACCAAAAACTACTTTCAATAAAAAATGGAGACAACACCCAGTACATCAGGACTGTCATGGCCATGTTGACGAGCACGCCCGAGCGAGGGTCCACATGAGCAAGACCCAAATTTTGAACTTGAATAGACAAGGCAAAAAGAAATGCTGACGTCAAAGCAAGTAACGCCGGAAGATCCGTCATAAATATTATTCAGCAGCCTGACGTTGCGAAGCTTTCTTGGGCTTTTCATTTTTGCCTTGGGCACGGTTGGCAATATCGTCCAAACCGTCGTTCAAAGTCTGACGCGGTTCGTTGAAATAACAGCCAAGGGCCGGGGCTTCCGTCTTTTGCGCTATCGCCATTGCCGCCATGACATCACTGGTATCATGATCCTCCGGCAAGGGGTGCACGATCATATCAAGGTTTTTATATGTCATGGTGGTTTTGTCGAAAGTAACACAAGGTGACAAGACATGCAGATATGAGAAACCTTTATGAGCCAAAGCTTGCTCTATCATATCCGCCATATGATGGGGGTTTCCGGCGTAAGCCTGGCCAACCCAGCTAGCCCCATAAGACAAAAGCATCATCAATGGGTTCAAGGGCTGATCATGATTTTCAAACGGCGAGGTCGAGGTCTGAAATCCCAGAACAGAGGTCGGCGACGTTTGTCCCTTGGTCAGGCCGTAAATACCGTTATCAAATAAAATATAGGTCATATCCACGTTGCGCCGGGCGGCGTGGGGAATATGAGCGCCACCAATAGCAAAAGCATCGCCATCGCCGCCAACGACAACCACCGTCAGATCATCATTGGCAACCTTGATGCCCGTTGCCACGGGTAGGGCCCGACCATGCAGAGTATGGAAGCCATAGGTATTAACAAAGAAAGGGAAACGCGACGCACAGCCGATGCCGGAAACAACGACGGTCTCATCGGGATCAATTTCCAGATTATTCAAGGCCGCAGTCATGCCTTCGACGATGGAAAAATAACCGCACCCAGGACACCAGGTTGGCAAGGACTTGGATCGATAATCCAGGCGTCCACTTTCCTGGACCTCTTCCAGTTTTTCTTCCAGATAGACCGGCTTTTCAATATTTGACATCGCTTACCTCACTCAGCCGCGAGGGACCCGCGGCCTTTCTTCTTACCCGCCAAACGACGGATTTCTTCCAGAATATCTTCTACATGCATGGGGGTGCCCGGGACACGGTTCAACCTTGTTACCGGGCGTCCTGTTGCCCCCATCAGCAAATTGGCGAACTGGCCTTCATAGTTCAGTTCCGGCACCAGCACTTCTTTACTATCTTCAAAAATCGCATTTATCGGCTCCATGGGTAGGGGCGACAACAACACGACCTTCATAGCCGTGCATGTGATGCCCTCCGCCCTGGCCACAATCATGGCTTCAAGAATTTCACCAAATGTTGACCCCCAACCGATAATCGCCACATCAACCTTACCTTTGTCACCAAAGCGTTTTGACATGGCAATGCCGGGATGACGAAGCACCCCGTTTAATTTTTCATGGCGCTTTTCGCTCATCTGCTGATGGGTAGTGTCATTTGGTCGCCCGTTCTCACCATGCTCCAGTCCGGTGATGGCATGACGGTAACCCTTGTCACCGGGAATGGCGCGCGGGCTAATGAAATCCTTGGTGATTTCATATCGATGATAGGGCTGGCCCTTCTTTAATTTTCCGGGGGGCTTTGAACAATTGGCCTTAAAAGGGTTTTTGGTCGGGAATTCAACTGCCTCGTAGCGATTGGAAAGATACAGATCAAGCAAGACCACGACGGGTGTCTGATAGCGCTCGGCAATTTCAAAAGCTTTACCGGCGCACTTGTAACAGCCTTCCACATTAGTTGGGGCAAGGACGATGCGTTGACCGTCACCGGCCGCACCGAAAACCGCAATATTCAAATCCGACTGTTCCGTCTTGGTCGGCATGCCCGTCGACGGTCCGCCACGTTGTGAGACAAAAATCACCGCAGGAACTTCGGCCATGCTGCCCAGTCCCATCATTTCCGACATCAAGGCAAAACCCGGACCCGACGTCGCCGTTGCTGCCCTGGCCCCTGCATACCCGGCCCCAATGGCTGCCGAAAGTGCTGAGATTTCATCTTCCGTTTGCATCATCCGTTTGCCATGCTTGGGAAGATCGATTGCAAGCCTTTCCATAATGGTCGTCGCCGGGGTGATGGGATAACCGAAAAAAGTATCCAGGCCGGCATCTATGCAGCCCTTTGCGACAGCGCCATTGCCGCTCATCATCACCAAATCGCCGCTGCTGGATTTCTTTTGTGGCGGATTGAGACTCCCTTCATCCAGGCGGAAAGTATTACGGCCAACGTCAAAGGCAGCATCAAAGGCCTCAATATTGATACGAGTCAGGGCAGCAGGTTTGGTTTTGAACTTGTCCGAAATAGTATCGTAAAAAACTTGTCGGGGCATATCATACAGGCCCGCAAGATACCCCACGGCAACAATATTGCGCGATCTGGCCGAACTCGTCACACGTTCCGACAGTTCACGAAAAGGAACCCCGTAGGGAAGCTGGGTTGATGTCAGATGGCCCGATATATGAGACCCTTCAGCCATAACAGAAACCGGCATGTCTTCGTAGACAACGGCACCGTAGTCCTTGACCTCACCCACATGGGGGATAGCGTGGGAGTCATCCAGGGAAAGCAGGACATCAGATAGGGGTTTCAAAGAGAAGACCTGGTCCGATGTGATCCTAATCCGGGAAATACATTTGCCAAAGCCCCTGATTTCAGGTGGATAGACATCAAAAGCAATTACCTTGTAACCGGCCTTTGCCATGGCACGCTTCATGATATCACCAGCGGCAATGGTGCCATCACCGGCAGAACCGCAGATGGCGAACTGCATATCCGTTGTTTTTTTGCCGTTTTTAGCCATCACTTGTACATCCAGTAGGGCGAGTCGATTTCGCCTTGCTTGTTGATATAAAGATGATCGTCCTGATAGGTGCTGATCTTCTTTTTACCACCCGTCATGTTTATGGCGGCGATCTTTCCCATCTCTTTAATGTGGTGCCATCCGTAATAAAACAAATAAGAATTTTCTTCCGGTGACCATATCTGGCAGACGTCCCCGGCCGCCCATATGCTGTCATTGGTTGTCTTCAAGCCAGGGTTGACCAGCAGTCCGCGCTCGATATCAACATTGGCACCAACCATGAAATTGAGCGACGGCATCAAACCACAAAACGGCATCACCGCATGGCCGTCAATTCCACCACCGGCTTCAAAGACGACCCGACGGGCGTATTTTCCCTTTTCAACATCCTTAATCGCCGTCACTTTTTGATTGAGCACGACCTTGATACCCATGTCTTCAAGAACAGAGATGAATTTTTCGCGCTTTTTAGAAGGAACCTCATGGGGCCAGAAAAGTTGCTCACCGGCGACAAGGCTTACCCGGTGGCCGGCCGCAACAAGCGTACGGGCCAGATCAAGGCCGGTCATGTCACCACCCAGCATAATCACATGGCCTTTCTTCGGCAGGGCTTTGCGTATGGTGACGGCATCTTCGAAACTACCGTAGCCGTTCATCAAGGGCCTGAATTCCCTTAAATTTTCAGGGACATATCCACCACCGCCACTGGCCACCAGCAGCTTGTCGTAGGAAACTTCTTCCTTATGTCGCAACAAGACCTTCTTATTCTTGGCGTCAACATAATCGACCCAACTATTGCGCCGAACAGAAATGCGGTTTTCATGGAAAAATTCAGGCGGATGGGCCAGCAACTCGCGCCAGCTGTTAACCCCGTCTATGACCCGTGGCAATTCATAACGGCTGATGAATGGCAGCTTGGATCCGGTAATCTGGGTAATACGGCATTTTGGGTCACGCTGACGCAAGGTCAACGCAGCTTCAGAACCTGCACCGCCGGTGCCGATAATAACGAAATGGGTTTCGCCACTCATTACTTTGCATTCCTGTTGGAGGCATTTTTGCTGGAACCGTTCTTGCCTTCATCCTGGGATACGTCTTGATAAAAAATTTCATTTTTGGTGATTGAAATACACTTTGTTGGACACACCATGAAGCAAGCCCCGCAGCGGATGCATTCATTATTGTCAACCCAGATCGCGCCAACCTTGTCCCATTCATTGGCTTCTTGAAGGGCGCCATAGGTACCATCTTTGTTGATATCAACACCTTCGACCAGCTTGATGCAATCGCGCGGCGCAACCTCAATACAAGCGCGACAATAAATGCAGTTATCAACATCAATTTCATAGCGGTGATAGCAAAGATAGCAACGCTTGGCCTCTTCGAAAGCTTCTTCAAGGTCCAAGCCTTGTTCCACTTCTGATGTCAGGTCTTTTCCCCGATCTTTCAGCTTTGACGTGGGCATTTCTTGTAGTGGGATGAAGTCATATGAGCGCTCACGCAAGGGGCCTTCCACATTCTCGATCTTGACGACTTCCTTGCGACGCTCATGGCCCATCAGCCAGGCATCCATCTTCAGGGCAATTTCACGGCCATGGCCGACGGCTTCAACAACCGTACTGGCACCACGGACAAAATCACCCGCTGCAAATAACCCCTCGGCAGAGGTCATCCCCTTGTCATCGATGCTGACATTGCCCCATTCATCCAGGCCCAGTTCAACATCAATGTAATCATTCACTGTTTTCTGGCCGATAGCCACAAGCACGGTGTCGCAGGCTTCTTCAAATTGTGACCCTTCAATGGGGATCGCCTGGCGGCGGCCGTTTTTGCGCCAACCACCAAGCCTGTTTTGCTTGAAGCGAACCCCCTGCAAACTGCCATCCGGGCCGGTAACCAGACCAACAGGAGTGCGCAGGCCAAGAATTTCGATGCCCTCACGTTTGGCTTCAAAAATTTCTTCCTTGGCGACGGGGATATATTCTTCGGTGGTGCGCAGGTGAATTGTCACGTGTTCCGCACCCAAACGACAGGCAACGCGCGCGCAGTCAAGGGCCGTGAAACCGGCACCCAGAACAAAGACCCGTTTGCCAACGGTTTTCTTTTCGCCGCGGTGCAGGTCCATGAGGAAATCCAACCCGTATTCCACATTTGGCGTACTTAATACCGGATCATCCTCGCCTTTTTTAATGTCTTCCAGAGGCAACGGAATCGCCGCCATGCAGCCCGTTGCCAGCAAGACCGCGTCATGATGTTCGCGCAACCAGGCAAGAGAGACGTCAAGCTCCCCATTGCCAACGCCAACACCAGTTTGAATTTCAACACCCAGGCGCAGGGCATTTCGCAGTTCAATATCCAGCTCGTCCCGAGGCAGCCTGAATTCAGGGATGCCATAAGACAACATGCCGCCAGCTTTATGTTCACGCTCGAATATCAAAATATCGTGGCCAAGGGTTGAAAGATCATGGGCGGCAGCGATACCCGCCGGGCCTGAGCCAACAATGACAATGCGCTTATGGGTCGGTGTAAAAAGGCTTTCATTTATCCGGTGGCCGGAAGATTTAAAGTCGGCAGCGACCCGTTTTAAATGACAGATCCCAACCGGCTCCCCATTGCCGGGCCAGCCATGGCGACAGGCATCTTCACAGGGCCGCGAACAAATTCGCCCCAGCGCACCGGGCAAAACATTGGCCATCCGATTTAGCTCATAAGAACGACCAAACCGCTTTTCCGTAATCATACGGATATAGGCAGGGATGTTGGTGCCTGCGGGACAGGCGGTTTGACAGGGGACGTTTTCACGGACCCAGCCGACATCTCGGGGGTCTGTGGAATAGCGGACCGGGGTAACGACACGTTCGCCGAAAGACTGGGAAGAAGAGAAATCCTCACCCTCTTCCAGGTAAATCTTGCTAATCGGCTTATCGGGCATTCGTGGCCTCCGTCCGTTACTCGACGATTAAGCATTACGGAGCGTAATAATAAACCCACTTCATAAGCTTGTGCACATGAAAATCTACCCTTAACGGAAAGCAATAAAAACCCTTATTTTCCCTAAGCTTAGCCCTGAGTTATGACAGGCGAGCCTTATTCCTTGTCAAACTCGCTGCTTAATAGTTCAAGGCTCAGCCATTCTTCTTCTGCCACAGCCAATTGGGCCTCAATAAACTTAAGCTTATCGGCGGTTTTCGCAAAAGCTTGCGGATCGTTTGAGTAAAAATCAGGCAGAGCCAGCTTGTCATGATATTTCTTGATATCCACCTCAAAGGCCTCAATTTGCCCGGGAAGTTTTTCCAGTGCATATTTTTCCTTGTTGGATAATTTGCGCTTTTTTACCCTTTTTTGTTCGATCTTTGCCCGCTTTCGAGGCTTTACCGAATCCCCCGACTTTTTGCTAAACGATCCACCTTGAGAAATCATATCGCTGTAGCCGCCAGCATATTCAATCCAGCGGCCATTACCTTCAGATGCGATGACTGACGTGACGACCCGATCCAGGAAATCACGATCATGACTGACCAAAAGAACGGTCCCGCCATAATTGGCCAGCATTTCCTGCAACAGGTCCAGGGTTTCAAGATCAAGATCATTGGTCGGCTCATCGAGGACCAGCAAGTTCGATTCCTTGGCAAAGGCGCGGGCCAACATCAAACGTCCCCGCTCACCACCGGACAGGGCGCTAATCGGCGTTTTCACCTGATTTGGCGTGAACAGGAAATCTTTCATGTAGCTAACCACATGGCGTTGCACGCCACCGACACTGACCATATCACTACCACCACCGGTAAGGGCGTCGCTCAACGTCCAATCAGCATCCAGACTTTCCCGGCGCTGATCCAGAGAGACCATTTCAAGATTAACACCAAGACGCATGGTCCCTTCATCAGGGGCAAGGGTGCCCGTCAACATATTGAGCAGGGTGGTTTTACCTGCCCCATTTGGGCCGATCAGGCCGAGGGCATCACCACGCTGAATACGCATGGAAAAATCCCTGACAATACAAACGTCGCCGTAGGACTTTGACAGGCCCTTGGCTTCCCCGACCAGCTTGCCCGAGGCCTCGCTCTCGCTAACGCTCATCTTCACGGCACCTGGAAGCTGGCGTTGATCGCGCCGCTTTTGGCGCAAGTCATTAAGGGCGCGAAGGCGTCCCTGATTGCGTTTGCGCCGCGCCGAAACGCCGTGCACCAACCAATGGTTTTCAGCGACGATTTTGCGATCCAGCTTGTGGCGGTCGAGTTCTTCAAGTTCGATAATCTCGTCACGCCAGGCCTCGAAATGGGCAAACCCCTTATCCATTCTTTTAACACTGCCCAGGCTGAGCCATACGGTCGCCTGGGCAAGGTTTTCCAGGAAACGCCGGTCATGGCTGATCAGAACCAATGCGGAGCGCATGGATTTCAGTTCTTTTTCCAGCCATTCAATGGCTGGCAGGTCAAGATGGTTGGTCGGCTCGTCAAGCAGCAGAATGTCCGGCTGCGGGGCTAATGCCCGGGCCAGGGCCGCGCGGCGGGCTTCACCGCCGGACAAAATCGACGTATCCTCGCTGCCATTCAGGCCCAGTTGTTGGAGCAAATAGGTTCCCCGGTAAGGATCATCGTTTGGCCCCAAGCCTGCCTCAACATAATCGCCTGTGGTTGCAAAGCCTGTCAGGTCAGGCTCCTGGGGCAAATAGCGGATCGAGGTTCCCGGCTGAATAAACACCTCGCCATGATCCGCTTCCACAAGACCCGCAGCAATTTTCAGCAGAGTGGACTTGCCAGAACCATTGCGCCCTACCAGACATAACCTTTCGCCGTGGGAGACAGAAATCCCGGCCCCTTCCAGCAAAGGTGTGCCGCCGAAGGTCAGGTCTATATCGCGCAGGATCAAAATAGGTGGTGCCATAAGCGGGGCTTTTACATCCGCCGCACCCTCTAGTCAAATTTGGCTACCAGCAAAACCATGCTTTATCATCAATGTTGAGCTATAGAAAAGTGATCGGTTTCCCCTATTACTTTTTTCTTATTTACCAAGCCAGAGCTTGACGCAGAAGCTTATGACCTTGACAAATTGCCGCTAAAGATGTGGTGTGCGCCCCGAAACCGGACACGTCTGACGTTCCCCACCCGCTTATAATGATTGGCACACTTGAAACACCATGAACGCATATAGAACACATACCTGCGAACAATTACGAAAAGAACATATTGGTGAG